>ENA-ORSX01000085-ORSX01000085.1-human-gut-metagenome-genome-assembly--contig:-NODE-85-length-125808-cov-15.241712_pt1 | contig 125808 bp, 111 predicted proteins | sample MGYA00241904_ERZ509172 | MGnify/ENA primary metagenome ERZ509172 (study PRJEB26280, sample SAMEA2338795) | human gut metagenome | biome: human gut; feature: human-associated habitat; material... | reverse complement strand
GTATGAAATCTGCTCAGGGTATCCTGACAGTTCGTGGTGGTATGACATCTCACGCTGCCGTAGTTGCACGTGGAATGGGTACATGCTGTGTATCTGGATGCGGCGATATCGTTATGGACGAAGCAAACAAGAAATTTACATTAGCTGGTAAAGAGTTCCACGAAGGAGATTCTATCTCTCTTGATGGATCTACAGGAGCTATCTACGACGGAATCATCCCAACAGTTGATGCTACAATCGCTGGTGAGTTCGGAAGAATCATGGGATGGGCTGACAAATACAGAACAATGAAAGTTCGTACAAATGCTGATACACCGGCAGACGCTAAAAAAGCTCGTGAGCTTGGCGCAGAAGGTATCGGACTTTGCCGTACAGAGCACATGTTCTTCGAAGGAAACAGAATCGATGCATTCCGTGAGATGATCTGTTCTGAGACTGTAGAAGAAAGAGAAGTTGCACTTGAGAAGATTCTCCCAGAGCAGCAGGGAGACTTTGAAGCACTTTACGAGGCACTGGAAGGTAACCCGGTTACTATCCGTTTCCTTGATCCACCGCTTCATGAGTTCGTTCCAACAGACGAAGAAGACATTAAGAAACTTGCTGATTCTCAGGGCAAGACTGTTGATCAGATCAAAGCAATCATCGACAGCTTACATGAGTTCAACCCAATGATGGGTCACCGTGGATGCCGTCTTGCAGTTACTTATCCAGAGATTGCCAAGATGCAGACAAGAGCTGTTATCCGTGCAGCTATCAACGTACAGAAAGCACACGCTGACTGGAACGTATGCCCAGAGATCATGATCCCACTTGTTGGTGATGTAAAAGAATTAAAATACGTTAAGAAGGTAGTTGTAGAGACTGCTGACGCTGAAATCGCAGCAGCAGGTTCTGACCTGAAATACGAAGTTGGTACAATGATCGAGATCCCAAGAGCAGCTCTTACAGCTGACGAGATCGCTTCTGAAGCTGATTTCTTCTGCTTCGGTACTAACGACTTAACACAGATGGCATTCGGATTCTCTCGTGACGATGCTGGTAAGTTCTTAGATGCTTACTATGATGCTAAGATCTTCGAGAACGATCCATTTGCTAAGCTTGACCAGACAGGTGTTGGTAAATTAATGGAAATGTCTATCAAATTAGGCAAACCGGTTAATCCAAACCTTCACATCGGTATCTGTGGAGAGCACGGTGGAGACCCAAGTTCCGTAGAGTTCTGCCATAAGATTGGCTTAGACTACGTATCTTGTTCACCATTCCGTGTACCGATCGCTCGTCTTGCAGCAGCACAGGCAGCTATCGCTGAGAAATAAGATTTTCAATTGAATTAATAGATTGAAGCATAGGACCCCGCTTGGAAACAAGCGGGGTTTTTGTATGCGAGTTTGTATGCGAGAATCACATTTTCCTGTAAAAAATATTTTCAATTTCAAATGAATTATGATACAATTAACGGAAAATAAATGTAACATATATTTGAAAGATAGAAGGACTGTTTTAAGCAGGCAACGAGGTAATACAGAATGGGAATGAAAGTAAATGCAGAACTTCCGCTTCCGGCAGATTTAAAAGCAGAATATCCAATGCCGGAGAAATCAAAGGAAATTAAAAAAGAAAGAGATCAGGAAATCAGAGATATTTTTACCGGGAAATCAGATAAGTTTATTGTTCTGGTTGGTCCATGCTCGGCAGATAACGAAGATTCCGTCTGCGAATACGTGAATCGTTTGGCAAAAGTGAATGAAAAAGTATCAGACCGTCTGATGATCATCCCAAGAATCTATACGAATAAGCCAAGAACAACCGGAGAAGGCTATAAAGGAATGCTTCATCAGCCGGAACCGGATAAAGCGCCGGACCTGCTGGCAGGGATCATAGCGATTCGTAAGATGCATTTGCGTGCGATTGAAGAAAGTGGATTGACAGCGGCAGACGAGATGCTTTACCCGGAGAACCGGAGCTATCTGGACGATATTCTGTCCTATGAGGCTATCGGAGCCAGATCCGTAGAGAATCAGCAGCACAGACTGACAGCCAGTGGTATGGATATACCGATTGGTATGAAGAATCCAACCAGTGGAGATTTTGCTGTTATGTTGAATTCAGTTGTCGCAGCACAACATTCGCACCGGTTTATTTATCGCGGTATGGATGTGACAACGGAGGGAAATGATCTTGCACATGTGATTTTGCGTGGCGGCGTAGATAAATACGGAACCTGTATTCCGAACTATCATTATGAAGATCTTGTGCGTCTTCTGGAAGTCTATAAGAAGAAAGAACTGAAAAATCCTGCGGCAATCATTGATGCCAATCATTCAAACTCAAATAAGAAGTTCAAAGAACAGATACGTATTGTCAGCGAAGTGATCCATAGTCGGAATTACAACCCGGAACTTAAGACACTGGTAAAAGGTGTTATGATTGAAAGCTATCTGGAAGAAGGCAATCAGAGCATAGACAGTGAACGGGTATATGGACGCTCTATCACAGATCCGTGTCTTGGATGGACAGATACAGAGCGTCTGATCTATGAGATTGCAGAGAAATGTTAAATAATGTCATTTATAGGAGCTTTCGAGCTGATGAAACAGATAAGATTTCATTAGTTCGAAGGCTTTTTTTGACAATGAGACTTTTGTGCAAATAAAATAAGATTTAGAATGATTTCTTTCTATATTTTATGATAAAATATAGAAAAAGTTTCAAAGGAAGAAAATAAAAAATTGAAGAGAGAAAGCTTAGAGACAGTACAAAGTGAAATCAGAGACAGAATAGAGAGAATGGCTGGATATTTGGACCGTTATCAACAATGTAAGCAGAGAAATGGAAAAGAAAAAATACTGGGTAAGATCATGCTAAATGGAATCTATCTTAAACGTTATCTGAATTTGATTCTTTTGTCTTTGCAGCAAGAAAGGTGTCCGGCATTTCTTCCGATTCTGGAACTTAAGTTCTGCTTGGAGGAGTCTTTGAAGGGATTGAATACCTTGGGAGTATCCGGCAGTTTCTATAGCGTAGAAGACGGTAAAATATCCGGAAGAGCAGCGATTAAAATATATCACTTTTTTCAGCAGGTTATCGATGAAGTGTCCGAAGATGTTTCGGCTGTCATGATATCTTTGAGGCAGGAGGAGCAAAACATTGTTTGTACAATGAATGTGGAGGCAGATCTATGTCCGGTGGAGGCTGTGAAACGTTGTGGGGCAGAATGTGAAGAAGATTATGACGGTTCATGGCTCTTATCCCTTACATATCGTGAAGAGGTTGAAAGCTGCAATTTTAAGAAATTAGAAAATGAAGAGGCCGCACGGCTTCGTGCGTTAAAAATAAGGATTCATCAAGAACTCGGAAGGCAGTTATTGTTAACACACAGAGCTCTGGAAGGGCAGATCAAAGGAAGAGAAGAGCATCTGTTCTGTCTGCAATGGATGGAGAGTTTGCAGACTCTTTTTGTAAATCCGGCGGACAAGAACAAGAGATATCGGATGGATGACAAAGTAAAAGAGCTTGGAATGAAGATTGCATATTGTGGACAATTTCCTCAAGAATCCCGGATGCAGAAGGTTTTTGAGTTGGCGGTAGATGTATGTGCAGCAAATGCAGTCAGCCACGCAGATGCAGAAACCTTGTATGTGGACATTACAGAGGCAGTTCAGGAAATTTGGGTGAAAATCACAAATGATGGGAAGAAGCCGGAAGAGCAAATTATTGAAGGCGGAGGTCTCTCTGAGCTTAGAAGACAGGTTGAACAAGACGGAGGAGTCATGGAAGTTGGAACTCAGCTTGGATTCGCGGTAATCATAGTGCTGCCGAAAGAGAAAGGAGGATTGTGGTGGTCAAAGTAATGATCGTAGAGGATCAACCTATGGTAAGACTAGCGATGGAGCAATATCTGGCATCTGGCAAGTGTTATCAGACAGTAGCATCCATCTCTAATGCGGCTATGGCAGAAGCGGTATGTAGAAAATGTGGTGCGGATTTAATTTTAATGGACATTTGTACGGAAGAAGATGAGAGTGGACTTGCTGCTGCAAAAAAGATAAAAAAAGCGTTGCCATGGGTGAAGATTGTTATGATTACATCTATGGTAGAGTTTGGTTTTTTAGAAAAGGCAAAAGAAGCAGGTGCGGATAGTTTCTGGTATAAAGACGCGACGCCAGAAGAGTTATTAGCAGTAATGGATCGGACAATGGAAGGGGAATCGGTGTATCCGGATACGACACCGGAAGTGATGGTAGGAACCGCAAAAAGCTGTGAGTTTACAAGGGCGGAAATAGAGGTGCTTCGCCTGGTTGTCGAGGGGAAATCTTATAAAAGGATTGCCGAGAATTTGGAAATTTCACATGAAACAGTGAAGTGGCATATCAGTAATATGCTGAGAAAAACAAATTTTGATTCGAAGACAAAGCTTGCTGTGGCAGTAACCCAGAAAAATCTTATTATAAATGGATTTTAAAATTCTATCCCCCCCCCAGATGGGTGGTGCAGGCGGAAAATAGAAACCTTATAATAAGGATATTGTTTGCAGAAAAGTGTGGAGGGTACTGGAATGAGAAGAGTGAAGAAAGGGTTAAGTGTTATCCTGATATTGACAGTGCTGGGAGCATGTATGGGATGTGCGTCGAATTCAGAGGGGAAAAAGGAAGAGCCTGTGACGGTTACATTGTGGCATGTATATGGAGGGCAGACAGAATCGCCTTTGAATGATTTGATCGATGAATTTAATCAGACGGTGGGAGAAGAAGAGAATATATGTGTTTCCGTTGGAAGTGTGACAAATACCAATACAATTCATGAGAGCGTATTATCATCGGCTTTTGAAGAGCCGGGGGCATCCAAACTTCCCGATATGTTTGTATCCTATCCGAAAACAGTTCTGGCTATGCCGGATGAAGATATCTTAGTAGACTATCGGGATTATTTTGCCAAAGAAGAATTAGAAGAATTTATTCCAGAATTCATGGAGGAAGGCTTTCTTCATGACCGTCAAGTCATATTGCCTGTTGCAAAATCGACGGAGACTATGTTTGTTAACAAGACAGCGTTCGAACGCTTTTCAGATATTTCCGGAATAGGATATGAAAATCTTGTTTCGTGGGACGGACTATATGAGGCGTCGGAAGAATATGCGCGTAGGACAGGAAAAACATTCTTTGTACATGATTATCATTTCAATTATTTTCAAGTAGGCGTAGATTCTCTTGGAGAAGATTTTTTTGATGAGAAAAGTCTGGTATTTGGGCCAGCCTTTGAACGTGTGTGGAAGCCATATGCACATGCAGCGTTATCGGGAGGTGTCTGGCTTCAGGGAGGTTATGCAACAGAGCCTCTTCGTACCGGAGATACCATTGTGTCGGTAGCATCTTCTGCCAGTGTACTGTATTATTCTGACGAAGTGACTTATGAAGACAATACATCTGAGAAAGTTGAAATCATAACAATGCCGTGTCCGGTATTTGAAGAGGGGAGTCGTCTGGTAATGCAAAGGGGAGCAGGAATTTGTACAGTAAAATCTTCACCGGAACGGGAAGAGGCATGTATGACATTTTTAAAATGGCTGACAGATGCAAAACGAAATGTGGAATTTGTGACAAGCCTCGGATATATGCCGGTGAAACAGGAGTCCTTTGATCGCTATCTCCCGGAGGCAATTCATAATCTGCAAGATCCGATGTATGTATCACTTTATAAGACACTTATGGAAATGCAGAAAACTTATAAATTTTATACAATGCCTCAATTGGATACTTATCTTGATCTGGAAACACGCTTTGAAAAACTGGTTCGTCAAATTTTGTTGACGGGAAGAAATAAGGTTACAGAAGAAGGCTGGACGCCGGATGAAATGTCAGAGATTACATTTCAGGAGTTAAAGAGCGCTTATTCAAAATGATGAAGGAGAAGGAATGCAGAAAAGAAAGATTCAGATGATTGTATATGATGGAAGCAGAGTCGGGGCGTTTGTGTCTGCATTGTTGTTAGCGCTTGTTTTTATCGGGGCTTTGCCACCGGAAGATCGCAAAGTTAATGAGATGTTAAAGGTGCAGCAGCAAAATACAGTGGCATTGATTCAGAGGCAGGCAGAAACACTGACTGCAAGAAGTATTGCGCTTTCAGAGGAACTGACGCAGGAACTGGAGCAAGTATTAAGTACAAGAGGAAAAACATTTGAAGAAATTAATAATGATCCGGAACTGATCTTTGAATTGGAAACAGCTGCTTATTCATCTGTAAAAGCGGCATTGAATACAAATTATTGCAGTGGCGCTTTTTTCATCATGGATGCAACTGTGAATACAGAGATAGAAAAAGCAGAAACATCACGCATGGGAGTCTATTTGCGTCTTTCTGATCTGAAGGCTGTCAGCTCTTATAATCAACACATTAAGTATTTTCGAGGAATGGCGGAGGTCGCAAGAAAGGATAATGTGGAATTACATAATCGATGGAATCTGGAATTTGATATTTCCAATCTCCCCGGATATGAAAATGTCGCAGGAGAATCAGGAGGGAGATTATCAGAGAATTGCTTCTGGACGGAAAGAATCAAACTCCAAGGTACGTGGGAAGAAGTGATCCTGGTTTGTGTTCCTGTTTTAGACAGTCATGGAATGGTGAGAGGTATCTGTGGATTAGAGATGAGTGATCTGTATTTCAGTTTGTCTTATCCGGCTGTGGATAGTCCTTATGGAAATATAGTAACAGCTTTTGCGCCTGTGAAAGAAAAAAAGATATCTCTTGAAAAAGCAATGCTGGGGAATTCCGAAGGCACCTTTTTGAAGCCGGAAGGGGAACTGACAATAAAAGAAAAAGAAGGGTACTATATTTATGCCTCTGATAAGCGGAAATATATTGGAAATCATCAAATACTGAAGATTTATTCGGCATCTGGATCACCGTTTGCGGTTGTCAGTTTACTTCCGGAAACAGGAGTGAAAAAAATGGAGGAAGAAAGATGGAAAAAATGGATGCTGGGGAGTACCGCATGCCTTGTGATCTGTCTTTTAGTCGCATTTATATTGTCACAGTATTTAAAGAAGGAGGAGAAGAAGAGACAGCTTCTGCTTGAAAATGAGTTGCCGGAGAATGTAGAAGTATTGCTTCGGCAGTTTATGGAACGGGCGGATACATTGACCCCTATGGAGCAGATTGTATTGTGTCACTATGCAGAAGGGATGGATATTAAAGAGGTTGCTGAATATGAATGTATCAGTATCGGCACTGCAAGAAAACATAATACGAACATGAATCGTAAGCTGGGGACAACGACTTACGAAGAACTAATGCTGTATATTGATTTGTTTCGGAGATGTGGACGGATCGATCAGCTTTTGAAGCGGGAGAAAGTGGAAAAATAACTGTCTAAAGGCACAAAAAAAGACATATACTAATGATTAGTAGATGAGGAAATACGTGGGAAATACGAATCATTCCCATAGATATTTCCTCTTTTTTTTGGTACATATGAGCTAACAGATATCATTTCCAGGAAAAAAGGGAGGTAGGAGAGATGAGAAGAAAAAACAAAAGAAGAGTGATTTTTTCTGTAGTGTTTATCTGCTTGGCTATTATGTGTTGTATTGGCTGCAGCCAGAAGGATGATAAGCAAAAAGAAAAAACAGAAGAGAAAAAAGAACAAACAGAAAAAGAGACGGAAGAGAAAAAGAAACCAGAAGACGGAACTGCTTTTCAAACAGAGCGTGTACACGAAGCTATGGTAGCTGATATTAAGATCAGTACAGAGTGGATCGAAATGGAAGAACCGGTACTTGTAGATGATATTTTCAGTGGACGGATGACAAGCTCCGGCAATACCGTCTGGATCTTATTGGATGAAAAATTAAAAGAGTATACATGGAGTGATACCCTTACTTTTGTCCGGGAGATTGAAATAGAAGAAGGATATGAAGAAATCAGTGCGGATGATAATGGCAATCTCTATGTATCAGGATTTATGAAGCCGATGTTAACCATTTGTGACGGCGAAATAGTTGCTTCTAACGAAGGACCGGGAAAAACGGTGATGCACAAAGGCGGAGCATTTGGAGTATCCAGTTTTCCGCACAGTAAATTAGAAAAAGTGACTATGAATGAGGCAATTGCAGCAGTGGAACCGTGGAATTTGATGGAGACGGAGAACTTGTCAGAGACAGATATCACAGAGAATTACGTATATGTGATGGGAAGTGACCCGTCAACGGATAATCATACAGTGTGGGCATTTGATTTCGATGGAAATCAGAAATTTGTGTTTGGAAATAAAGGAATGGATAATCCGGACTGGCTTGGCGCTGTTACCCAGATGGAAGAGACGGCACAGGGATTTATCGCATTTGACGGAAATATGAGGAAACTTTATTTCTGGAAGACAGACGGAACTTTTGTAGGTGCTTTAGAAGATGATGCGTTGTTTGGTACAAACTATCCATGGATCAGTGCTGCTACAAAATTGCCGGATGGAAGTATTTTGGTAGGAATGGCAGAAGAGCGTGAGGATGAATCCGCAGATGAGTTCCTTGTGTATCGGATGAGTGGATTTTAGGAATGTATTTTTAAGAAAAATATTTTAAAAAGAATGTGAAAGGAGAAAGAAAATGAGATACGAAATATTAGGAAATAGTTTACCGGTTGTTGTATGTCATCTGAATCCGGGAGAAGCTGTGATTACGGAATCAGGAAGTATGAGCTGGATGAGTCCCAATATGCAGATGGAGACAAATAGTGGAGGCGGCATGAAGAAAGCATTTGGCAGATTGTTATCCGGAGACAGCATTTTTCAGAACCGCTATACTCCACAGGGAGGAGAAGGATTGATTGCATTTGCTTCCAGTTTTCCGGGTTCTATCAATGCTTTGGAGATATCTGCAGGAAGAAGTATGATCGTTCAGAAAAGTGCATTTCTGGCAGCGCAGGAGGGAGTAGAGTTGTCTATGCATTTCCAGAAAAAGCTTGGAAAAGGCTTGTTTGGCGGTGAGGGATTTATTATGCAGAAATTATCAGGAAATGGAATTGCATTTATTGAAATTGATGGATATGGTGTAGAGTATACACTGGAAGCAGGACAACAGATGGTGGTTGATACCGGATATCTTGCAGCAATGGAAGAAACCTGTACGATGGATGTTGTGAAAGTACCGGGAGTAAAAAATATGCTTCTTGGTGGCGAGGGGATTTTTAACACTGTAATCAAAGGACCGGGAAAGATTATTCTTCAGACAATGCCGATTACAAAGGTGGCAGAACTTCTTCAGCCGTTTTTTACAGAAACAAAATCATAATACAGTGTAAGGAGGTACGAGATGAGAAAAGAATACTGGAAAAAGGTGTCCCTTCTTTTGGTAGCTGCCATTTTGTTGTTCAGTGGATGTGGAACATCCGAAGAAAAGAAAAGTCCTTATGAAGGGAAGTGGATTGGACTGGTTGCAGAAACAATGGGAGTACAGATGTCTGTAGAGGAGGCAATAGGAGGCGCGTTTGAATTTGAAGTTAAGAAAAATAACAAGGTAGAATTTACAGTGGGAGACGAACATGGGTCTGGGAAATGGTCAGTAGAAGAGAATCAGTTCACATTGACAATTGAAGGAGCAGAAATGACAGGTGAGATTGGCGATAACTGTATTACATTTGAAGATATGCTTGAAATGGGAGTGAAAGTGATATTTGCCAAAGATGGAACTGACGCTATGGACCCGTCCCTCTATATGACTGAGGAAGAAAAAGCGATGGTAGGAACATGGAGCTCAGACAGTGTGGAGGAACTTCTGGGAGACGGACCGCAGACTTCTATGGAGGGAGTTGAAAATATAGGTGACGCATTGCGGCTTGAATTTAAGAAAGATCACACAGTAGCTGTGAGGTACAAAGGTCAGGATATAGGTGAGTTCGGATGGACGATTGCGCTTGGATATTGTACCATTGATACGGAGAATCCGGGAATTTATGTGACGATCAATGAAGATGGAACATTAACCATCGATTATTCGGATGATGTTGATTATTATACATTCCATTGTGTAAAGTCAGAATAGAAAATCCTTAATGGTAATAAAAGGGGCGGAAGCCTCTTTTATTTTTGGCTATATTACAAGATGCTATGAATGTGTTAATTATTTGTCTTAACAACTGTCTTGTCACATGTAAACTTAGGTGGTATAATAGGAACAATGTGAGTCTGAGAAAGGGAGAAGTTATGGAAATTACAGAACAGATAAAACAATTAAAACAAGAGAAGAATGCCGTGATTTTAGCGCACTACTATGTACCTGCCGAAGTTCAGGAGATTGCAGATTACATAGGGGATTCTTTTTATTTGAGTAAAGTTGCCGTTGGATTAAAGGAGCAGATGATTATTTTCTGTGGCGTGTCTTTTATGGGAGAGAGTGCCAAGATACTGAATCCGGATAAAACAGTGCTGATGCCGGATCTGTCTGCAGATTGTGCGATGGCACATATGGCGGATAAGGAGACCATTCAGAAGATGCGGGATACTTATGACGATCTGGCTGTTGTCTGCTATATCAATTCTACAGCTGAATTAAAACAATATTCGGATGTATGTGTGACATCTGCCAATGCTGTAAAGATTGTAAAAGCGTTGCCGCAGAAATATATTTTCTTTATACCGGATCGGAATCTTGCCCACTATGTGGCACAGCAGGTGCCGGAGAAGACATTTGTATATAACGAAGGTTATTGCCCGGTTCATGAAAAACTTCTGATAGAGGAATTAAAGAGAGAAAAAGAGGAGCATCCTCAGGCTGAGGTTCTTGTGCATCCGGAATGTACACAGGAAATCTGTGAGATGGCGGATTATATAGGCAGCACGTCTGGCATTATTAAATATGCCGGAAAAAGCGCAGCCCGGGAATTTATCATCTGCACAGAAAATGGAGTGCGTTATGAACTGGAAAAGCAGAATCCGGAGAAAGTATTCTATTTTACAGAGACAGAGCCTGTGTGTGAAGATATGAAACGTGTGACACTTGAGAAGATTCTTCATGTGTTACAGACCGAAGAAAATGAAGTTCATGTGACAGATGAGCTTCGAGAGCATTCTGAAAAACCGTTGGCACGGATGCTGGAGCTTGCAAAATAGAGTTCATAGAGGAGAGAGGAAAAGACAATGGATATATATACTGACGTTGTGATTGTCGGTACAGGCGTCGGAGGTTTATTTGCCGCACTGAATATTGAGCCGGATAAGAAGGTTATGCTGATCACAAAATCTGATCTGGAGAGCAGTGACTCCTTTCTGGCACAGGGAGGAATCTGCGTAGAGCGGGATGATGACGATTATGAGAGTTACTTTGAAGATACTATGAAAGCGGGGCACTATGAAAACCGTAAGGAATCGGTGGATATTATGATCCGCTCTTCCAGAGAGATCATAGAAGATTTGGTGTCTTATGGTGTGGAATTCGAGAAGAAAGATGGAGAATTCGTATATACTCGCGAAGGCGCTCACTCTAAGCCGAGAATTTTATATCACGAGGATATTACCGGGCAGGAGATTACAAGTAAATTATTGGAACGCGCAAAAGAGAGAAAGAATATCTCCATCTACGAATATACGGCGATGACGGATATTTTGGAAGAAAATGGACAGTGTATCGGGATACTGGCGGAACATGAAGGCGCTGAATGGAAGATTTATGCTGAAAATACGATTCTTGCAAGTGGCGGAATCGGGGGCAGGTACCAGCACTCCACAAATTTTCCGCATTTAACAGGGGATGCATTGGATATAGGAAAAAAACACGGAATCCGTATGGAGCATCTGGATTATGTGCAGATTCATCCGACAACGCTGTATTCCAAGAAGCCGGGACGGAGATTCTTAATTTCAGAATCAGTGCGCGGAGAAGGAGCAGTTCTCTACGATAAGAACGGGCACCGTTTTGTCAATGAATTACTTCCGAGAGATGTTGTATCAGAGGCGATCCGAGAACAGATGAAGAAGGATGGAACCGATCACGTGTGGCTTTCGATGGAGCATATTCCGAGAGAGGATATTGCAAAGCATTTTCCGAATATCTGTCAGCGCTGTCAGGAAGAGGGCTATGATGTGTTTAAAGATTGGATTCCGGTTGTTCCCGCCCAGCATTATTTTATGGGAGGCATCTGGGTAGATAGTGACAGCAGGACTTCTATGGAACATCTGTATGCAGTTGGAGAGACAAGCTGTAATGGTGTCCACGGGAAAAATCGTCTGGCAAGTAATTCACTTTTAGAGAGTATGGTGTTTGCAAAGAGAGCAGCGAAAGCTATTGAAAGAGCATAGGTGCAGATTTTATAGAAATGAACAGAGAAGATTAAGAGATAGAGAAGAGGAGAAGAAATCAATGAATCAAATTACAATGAAGCTTCAGGCGGATCATTTGATCATGGAAGCGTTAAAAGAAGATATTTCCAGTGAGGACGTGACAACTAATTCTGTGATGAAAGAAGCTGTTGTGGGAGAAGTGGAACTTCGCTGCAAGCAGGATGGCGTGATTGCAGGTCTGGACGTTTTTGCAAGGGTATTTGAACTGTTAGATGCCGATACAAAGGTAGAGCTGTACTGCAAAGACGGTGATGAGGTGAAAAACGGACAATTGATGGGCAAGGTTGTGGGAGATATCCGGGTGCTTCTGTCCGGCGAGCGTGTAGCGCTTAATTATCTGCAGCGCATGAGCGGAATTGCTACGTACACACATTCAGTAGCAGCGCTTCTGGAGGGAAGCAAAACGAAGCTATTGGATACGAGAAAGACAACACCGAATATGAGAATTTTCGAAAAATATGCAGTCAGAGTCGGCGGAGGGTATAATCACCGCTATAATTTATCCGACGGAGTCTTGTTAAAGGACAATCATATCGGTGCTGCAGGAAGTGTAGAAAAGGCTGTGAAAATGGCGAAAGAATACGCTCCGTTCGTCCGTAAGATCGAGGTGGAAGTAGAGAATCTTGACATGGTAAAAGAAGCGGTAGAAGCAGGTGCGGATATTATTATGCTTGACAATATGTCTGTGGATGAGATGAAGGCTGCCATTGCGTTGATTGACGGCAGAGCCGAGACAGAGTGTTCCGGAAATGTGACAAAGGAAAATATCGGACGTCTTACTGCAATCGGAGTAGATTATATATCCAGCGGTGCACTGACACATTCAGCTCCTATCCTTGATATTTCTTTGAAAAATCTGCATGCAGTTTAAAGAGAAAAATGAAAGGTGGAAGAAGGAGCGGTTATGACAGGTTTAGAGAGACGAGCAGAGATGATTGAGCAGATTCAGAGAAGTGCTGTCCCTTTGTCAGGGAAAAGTCTGGCAGAAACTTACGGAGTCAGTCGTCAGGTGATCGTGCAGGATATTGCTTTGATCCGGGCAGCAGGGTATCATGTGATTTCAACAAACAGAGGTTACGTATTGGAACAGCCGGTTCACGCAGTGAGAGTGTTCAAGGTGAATCACACGGATGAACAGTTAGAGGAAGAACTGTGCTCCATTGTAGATCTGGGCGGATGTGTGGAAAATGTCATGGTAAATCACCGCGTATATGGTCAGATCGAGGCAAATCTTCAAGTGAATTCCCGAAGGAAAGCCGGTGAATTTATGGAAGATATCCGAAGCGGAAAGTCCAGTCCCCTGAAAAATATTACATCAGGCTATCATTATCACAAAGTCAGCGCAGACAGTGAAAAAACACTGGATCTGATTGAAAAAACATTGAAGGAAAAAGGGTTTCTTATAGAATGCAGTGGAGATTGATCCACTGCATTTTGTTTGATAAAAACAGCAAAGTTCATGGTTTTGAGAAGTTAATTTTGTCTGGACAAATGATAGGAATAGTGATAGAATAAAACGGATAAATGAGAAAAGTTATCAAAATAATAGAGAGATAAATTTGAGGAGTGGAATAGATATGAAACTGAGTGAATTGCAGATTGGCGATACTGCGACCATATTGTCAGTAGGAGGCGAAGGAGCGCTTCGACAGCACTTTCTTGATATGGGATTGATTCAAGGAACGGAGGTAACGGTTGTAAAGTATGCGCCGATGGGAGACCCTGTGGAACTTCGAATTCACGGATATGAGTTGTCTATTCGTCTGGCAGATGCTGAAAATATTCAGATCAGTGAGGCGCATAAGCCGAAGAAAAGAGAACGTACCGGATTGAGGATAGAGAAGCACCATCCCGGCTACGGTGAAGGTGGCAAATTCCACGACCGGAAGGAAGAAAATCCGCTTCCGGATGATGTAACGCTTACATTTGCGCTTGTGGGGAATCAGAATTGTGGCAAAACAACGTTGTTTAATCAGTTGACCGGTTCGAAGCAGCATGTAGGTAATTTTCCGGGTGTAACGGTGGACCGCAAGGATGGTGTGATCAGAGGCTACGATAATACATTGATTACAGATCTTCCCGGAATTTATTCTATGTCCCCTTACAGCAGTGAAGAGATTGTGACCAGAGAATTTGTGATTCGTGAGAAACCTAAGGGAATCATCAATATTGTAGATGCTACCAATATTGAGCGGAATCTTTATCTGACGATGCAGCTTCTGGAACTGGGCTTTCCAATGGTAGTAGCGTTAAACATGATGGATGAACTAAGAGAAAACGACGGTTCTGTTATGGTCAATGAGATGGAGGAGTCGCTCGGAGTTCCGGTGATTCCGATTTCTGCGGTGAAAGGAGAAGGAATCGACGAGTTGGTGCGTCATGCTGTTCACGTGGCAAAATATCAGGAACGTCCGATGGATACAGACTTTTGTAAGAAAGAAGAGGGGATTCATCGGGGACTTCATGCAGTTATGCATTTGATCGAAGACCATGCGCAGATGACCGGCATTCCTGTTCGGTTTGCTGCAAGCAAGATTCTGGAAGGGGATGCGAAGATTCTGGAGCAGCTTAAACTGACGGAAAATGAGCAGAATCTGTTGACGGATATTGCAAGACAGACCGAGGAAGAGACGGGGATGGACCGTGCGGCGGCAGTTGCTCAGATGCGTTTTGATTACATAGAAAATGTGTGCAGCAAGACAGTTATTAAACCAAAAGAAAGCAAGGAACGGATAAGAAGTAGAAAAATAGATCGTTTTCTCACGGGTAAATATACAGGGATTCCGGCATTTATCGGTATTATGGGGTTAGTGTTCTGGCTGACCTTCAATGTGATAGGCGCTTTCCTTCAGGGAGTGCTGGAATCAGGAATTGAAGGGCTGACCGGCATGGCAGATCAGGCGATGACAGCGGCAAATGTGAATCATGTTGTGCATTCCCTTGTGATTGACGGAATCTTCAACGGTGTCGGTGGTGTCTTGAGCTTTCTGCCGATTATTGTCACCTTGTTTTTCTTTTTGTCAATGCTGGAAGACAGTGGATATATGGCGCGTGTCGCATTTATCATGGATAAACTTCTGCGTAAATTAGGCTTGTCGGGAAGAAGTATTGTCCCTATGCTGATTGGCTTTGGATGTACGGTTCCGGGGGTTATGGCAAGTAGGACGCTTCCGTCAGAACGAGACAGGAAGATGACGATTCTTTTAACTCCGTTTATGAGCTGTACCGCGAAGCTCCCAATCTATGCATTTTTTACTGCGGCATTTTTCCCGGGAAGAGGCGCGCTTGTTATGATAGCCCTCTATGTATTTGGAATTGTAATGGGAATTGTGATGGCGTTGATCTTCAAAAAGACAACCTTCAAAGGTGAGGCGGTTCCGTTTGTTATGGAGCTTCCGAATTATCGATTGCCGGGGGCAAAAAATGTGCTGCATTTGCTGTGGGATAAGGCAAAAGATTTCCTCCAGAGAGCATTTACGGTCATCTTCTTAGCGACGATTTTGATCTGGTTCTTGCAGAATTTTGATACAAGTCTGAATATGGTGTCGGATTCAAAAAACAGTATTCTTGCGCTTTTTGCGGGGGTGCTTGCTCCTATATTTGTCCCGACCGGTTTTGGAGACTGGAGGATCGTGACTGCGCTGATCTCAGGATTTATGGCGAAGGAGAGTGTGGTGTCTTCCCTGACAGTATTATTTGGAAGTACAGAAGCATTACAGAGTACGCTTACCGCTGTGGGGGCAGGTTCGCTTCTTGTATTCTGCCTTCTTTATACGCCTTGTGTGGCTGCGATTGCGTCTGTGAAGCGTGAGCTTGGAGGAAAATGGGCAACACTCATGGTGATCGGACAATGTGTGATTGCGTGGATTGCTGCTTTTGCAGTATATCAGATCGGTATGTTCCTATAGTTTGAACTCAGATTATTGTGACTTTGTGCATGGCTGAACTGTTACAGAAAATAAAAAAAGAATTTGAAAAAAGTATTGACAAATTCAATTTCATGCAGTAAAGTGATGAACATAAATAAAAAAACCGTTGAGAAAGAAGAGTAGCTTATTACGTGACATTCCAGAGAACAGCAGGTGGTGGGATTGCTGTATGAAGCAGATAAGTGAATGGCCTTTCAAGGGCAGGCTGAAATTCTTATTCCGTACAGGAGCGAGAAGAGTAGGACTTGTCGGGAACCGAACCCGTTATCAATCAGGAGTGTATGTTAGTACATGAGAAAGTGGACGATTCGTCAATTTGAGTGGTACCGCGATAATAATAATTTTAATTATTACCGTCTCAAACCGTAAGGTTTGAGGCGGTTTTTTACTTTATAGGAAATTCTTTATTATCCGCACACCGGTCCCGAACATTTTCTCTCCTAACAGATCGTAGCAGTACAGTAAGATGTGTAAAACAGCAGTAAAAAGGAGAATGAAATTATGAAGAAAAAAGTAGTGGCAGCAGTAGTAACTTTGGCAATGATGACAGTAGCAGCAACAGGGTGTTCTAAGCAATCCGAAGAGAAAACTGCGGATGGTAAGGAAAGCTATACTATTGGAATCGAGCAGTTTGCGGAGCATGGCTCTCTTGATAACTGCCGGGAAGGATTCCTTAAGGGACTTGCAAGTGAGGGAATTACAGAGGGTGAGAATCTGACTGTGCAATATAAAAATGCAGCGGCAGATATGGGAACAGCAGGACAGATCTCTGATAGCTTTGTATCAGATCAGGTAGACATGATCTGTGCAATTGCAACTCCGGCAGCACAAAGTGCCTATAACGCAGCAATGGATTCTGAGATTCCGGTTATCTACACAGCAGTGACAGATCCGGTGGCGGCAGAGCTTGCGGATGAAGAAGGGGCGCCGGCAGGTGAGGTTACAGGTACTTCCGATAAGCTTCCGATTGAAGCACAGCTTCAGATGATGCGGCAGATGCTTCCGGATGCGAAGAAGCTTGGAATCATGTATACGACCAGCGAAGCAAATTCTGTATCTGCAATTGAAGAGTACGAAAAGTTGTTAGGAGACTATGGGTTCCAGCTGGTGACCAAAGGAATTACGGCAACCGCAGACATTCCGCTGGCAGCAGATGAACTGTTAAGTGAGGTGGATTGTATGACAAACCTGACAGACAATACCGTAGTATCTTCTTTGAACACAATCTTAGATAAGGCAAATGAGAAGAAGATCCCGGTCTTTGGAAGTGAGATCGAACAGGTGAAGATCGGCTGTCTGGCAGCAGAAGGAATTGACTACATTGCTCTTGGAGAACAGACCGGTAAGATGGCAGCACAGGTATTAAAGGGTGAGAAAAAAGCTTCTGAATTGAATTTTGAGACCATTACAGAGCCGGGCTTCTATGTAAATGCAAAAGTAGCTTCAGATCTTGGAATTACAGTTCCGGAAGATTTATTAAAAAATGCAGTAGAAAATTTCAGTGAGATTACTGCAGAGTAGAGCAGGAGGCAGATTCATGGATTTTGTAATAACGATTATCGAGCAGGGTTTGATTTATGGAATTCTGGCATTAGGAGTGTATATCACATATAAAATATTGGATTTTCCGGATCTTACAGTAGATGGAAGTTTCCCTCTGGGTGCAGCTGTTACAGCTGCACTTCTCACAAGAGGAATTTCTCCGTTTCTCACACTTGCGGCATCTTTTTTGGCGGGTGCGCTTGCCGGAGTGTGTACCGGTGTCATTCATGTGAAAGGGAAAGTCAGGGATCTGTTATCAGGAATTATTATGATGACCGCGCTTTGGTCTATCAATCTCTATATTGCAGGAACGTCCAATGTACCGCTTTTTTCACAGAAAACAATCTTTAGAAATGATTGCGTGTCCGAATATTTTCCGGATGCTGTGAAACCATACAGTACATTGTTGATCGTGCTTCTGTTGGCGGTAATCTGCAAAATCCTTCTGGACCTTTATCTTAAGACAAAGTCCGGGTATCTCTTAAGAGCGGCGGGAGACAATGATGCGCTTGTAACTGCGCTGGCAAAAGATCAGGGAAATGTGAAGATTCTCGGGCTTGCGCTTGCCAATGGCCTTACTGCTCTTGCCGGTTGCATTTTTGCACAGGAGGAGCGTGTATTTGAAATCTCTATGGGAACAGGAGCGATTGTCATTGGGCTTGCAAGCGTGATCATCGGAACGAGCATTTTCAGGAAACTCACTGTGGTGAAGACAACGACAGCAGTGTTGGCAGGCTCCGTGATCTATAAGGCGTGTGTTGCTGTGGCATTAAAGAATTTTGAGCCGAATGCAATGAAGCTGATCACAGCGGTTCTGTTTCTGGTGATTCTGATATTGAGTATGGAGAGAAAAAGAAAGGCGGAATAACATGCTTGAATTAAAAAATATCAATAAATATTATCATTCCGGCACGGTAAATGAGATGTGCCTCTTTGATGGATTTGATCTGACAATAGAAGAAGGAGAATTTGTATCGGTTGTTGGGAGTAATGGTTCCGGTAAGACATCTATGCTCAATATTATCTGTGGAAGCATTCCGGTAGAATCCGGGCAGATCTTGATGCAGGGAAGGGATATTACGAAAGAAAAAGAGTATAAACGAAATAGAAAAATTGGCAGGGTATATCAGAATCCTGCAATGGGAACCTGTCCTTCCATGACGATTTTGGAGAATCTGTCTCTTGCAGATCATAAGGGAAAATGCTTCGGTCTTACCAAAGGGACAAATAAAGCAAGAATCGATGCCTACCGGGAAGAATTAAGAAAATTAAATCTTGGTTTGGAGGATAAACTAAATGTGAAAGTAGGAGCGTTGTCCGGCGGACAGCGTCAGGCTATGGCGCTTCTGATGTCTGTGATGACGCCGGTTGATTTCCTTATTCTGGATGAACATACAGCCGCATTAGATCCGAAAACGGCAGATCGGATCATGGAGCTTACAGAACAGATTGTAAGAGAAAAAAAGCTCACAACAATCATGGTCACCCATAATCTGAGATACGCCGTAGAATATGGAAACCGATTGCTGATGATGCATCAGGGAAATGTAATTCTGGATAAAAAAGGGGAAGAAAAAGAGAACCTGTCTGTGGAACAGCTTCTTGGACTGTTCAATGAAATCAGCATCGAATGTGGAAATTAGAACTATTTTATTAAAAATATCTGAAAAAATGCACTTTTGTTTCCAATCGTAGTATAATAAGAATAAATCTTGGACAAGAGGGTGAATGAGATGAAGAAAACCGGGAAGAATCCATTGTATAAGAGCTTTGGATATGCATTTGAAGGAATCTTTGCAGGAATCCGAGGGGAGAGGAATATGAAGATTCACTGCTTTGCGGCGGTGTGTGTGATCGTGGCAGGTGTTCTGTTTCATATTTCTGTCACGGAGTGGTGCATCTGCCTGGTGTTGTTTGGTCTCATTCTGTCTCTGGAGCTTGTAAATACCGCCATTGAAGCGGTGGTAGATTTTGTGACAGAAGACAAGAAACCACTTGCAAAGCTTGCAAAGGATACGGCGGCAGGGGCGGTGCTGATTGCTGCTGTCATGGCAGCTATGGCAGGGCTTCTTATTTTTGTTCCAAAACTCGTAAGCTTTTTAAAATAATACTTGAAAACAGAGAGGAGCATGTGGTATGGAAGGATTAGGAGAAAACGTAAAAAAATTATTATTGGCAGGAGTCGGCGCTGCGGCAACTACGGTAGAGAAGTCAAAAGAAATTCTGGACGACTTAGTGGAAAAAGGAGAGCTTACCGTAGAGCAGGGGAAAGCTTTGAATGAAGAACTGAAACATAACATTAAAAAGACAGTGGAAGAGAATGTTAAAAATACCGAGAAAGCAGATCCTGTAGAAGAGCTGGATAAATTATTGGAGAAAATGACGCCGGAACAGATAGAGGCATTGAAGGAGAGACTTCTTAAATGAGCAGTCAGGAATCAAGGGAATACAGAGCCCGGCTTAGAGAAATGACAGAAGTGCTGAAAAAACACGGAATCACAAGGGGAGTATCTCCGGAGAAGCTGAGACTTATATTAGAAGATTTAGGACCTACCTTTATTAAGCTTGGACAGATTATGTCGTTACATTCGGATATTCTGCCCAAGCGGTATTGTGATGAATTGATGCGTCTCCGGTCGGAGGTTGCTCCGATGCCATTTGCGGAAGTGGAAGAAGTTCTCTATGAGGCCTATCATTGTCCGTGGCAGGAAATATTTTCAGAGATTGAAAAGACCCCGATCGGCTCAGCATCTATTGCGCAGGTTCATCGCGCCCGCCTTGAAAACGGAGAGCCGGTTGTGATAAAGGTTCAGCGCAAAGGGATCTATGAAGTGATGGCGCGTGATATCGGGCTTCTTCACCGGGCGGTAAAACTGCTTCCGCCAGTGAGCATCAAAGATATGGTGGATCTTGATATGGTGCTGGACGAACTGTGGGATGTAGCGAGAGAAGAGATGAATTTTCTCACGGAAGCGGCAAATATGAAAGAATTTGCACAGAGGAATAAAGAAGTAGCCTTTGTTGGAGTACCGAAGCTGTATGATGAGTATACGAATCATGCAGTTCTTGTTATGGAACAAATTGATGGCTGCAGCATTGATGATAAACAATGGCTTCTGGAACAGGGCTACGATTTGGAAGAAATCGGAATGAAGCTGGTGGATCACTATATCAAACAGGTTATGGATGATGGATTTTTTCATGCTGATCCCCATCCGGGCAATGTAAAGATACGGGATGGAAAGATTATCTGGATTGATATGGGGATGATGGGCAGACTTACGGAACGGGATCGTGAATTGATCGGACGGGCGATTGAAGGGATTGCAACCTCGGATGTAGGACAGATTCAGGATGTTGTCATGGCTCTTGGTGAGTTCAGGGAGAAGCCGGATCAAAGCTGCCTCTATGATGATATCAGCAATCTTCTGTCCCAGTACGGAACAATGGATCTGGGAGAAATTGATGTGGCAGAAGTCATGATGAGCCTTATGGAGGTTATGAAAGAAAATAAGATCATCATGCCGCACGGTCTGACCATGCTTGCAAGAGGACTTACGCATATGGAGGGGGTGCTCGCTGATATTGCGCCAAAGATCAATATGGTGGAAATTGCATCCAGACATATTGCAGGGAAACTTTTGGAAGAGAAAAACTGGAAGAAAGAATTAAAAGATGGAGGTAAAAATCTCTATCGGTCCATTCACAAAGCAGTGGGGATTCCCTCTCTGGTCAATGACATTTTGCAAGGATACTTGAAGGGGCAGACAAAGATCAATCTGGATCTCCATGCCTCGCACGAGTTGGAGAGACTTCTTCGGAGACTGGTCAGAAATGTTGTCATGGGACTCTGGGTTATGGCGCTTCTTATTAGCTCCAGTATCATATGTACAACAAATATGACTCCGAAGATCTGGGGGATTCCGGCACTTGGAGCCTTTGGGTATCTGATGGCTTTTGGAATTGTGATGTATGTATTTTTAAAACATATTTTTTCTAGGAAGTAAAGAAACGGAGTTATAAAAAGGAATGATTTATCTTGTTTTAGCAATTTTATGCAGCAGTGGGGTGTCACTGTCTATCCGCTATGCAGAGCAACACAGCGGACGAATGAAGTCGGTCACAGTGGTCAATTACATAGCATCTGTGTTCTGGTGTTTTTATTTTCTCCCGGATAAGCATCTCTATCCGGCGGCAGATGGACAGGCATTTGTTCTTGTGCTCAGTATCATCAATGGGTGTCTGTATTTGGGGACATTGCTTCTTCAGCAAGTGAATATACGGAAGAATGGAACGACAATATCAGCTTCATTCAGCCATATGGGAGTACTTGTCCCTACAGTACTCTCCATATTTTTGTTTGGGGAATATCCGGGCAGGCTTCAGTGGGTTGGAGTGGCACTGGCTCTTGCGGCAATCTTGATTTTAAATATACAGGGGCGCGCAGACAAAGAGAAAGCAAACAGCAAGATCTGGCTTGTATTTCTCCTGATATCCGGCGGCTGTGCGGATATGATGTCTAAAATATTTGAACGCTATGGAAATCACCGGTATGAGAGCCACTTCTTATTTTATACTTTTGTGATCGCATTAATTTTAAGCGTTGTGTGGATGGTGTATACAAAAGAATGGCCTTCATACAGAGAAGTGATCTATGGACTTGTTATGGGAAGCTTTAATTATTTGAGTACGATGTTTTTGTTGAAATCGGTTCTTAGGCTTCCGGCATTTCTTGTGTATCCGGTGTACAGTGTGGGTGTGATCTTATTTGTAAATGTTGTAAATTTCCTGTTTTTGAAAGAAAGACTGCAAAAGAAAGACTGTGTTGCAATGGCGTGTATCAGCGCAGCGCTTGTGCTGATGGGAGGAAACTAGTACGGCGAAGATTTACGATTCGTTGTACCGGTGTACAAATTAAATTTTTACAGGTGTTCCACTTGAGAACATTTTGTAGTATAATATATATAAGTTTCATGAATGAAACTGGAATGTAGCTTGGGGAGGCAATCATGAAATTTAATGCAAAAGAAGACTTGAAAAGACTGTTCGTTGTGTGTCTGGCTTCAGTGATCATGGCACTGAATATTAAATCATTTGTGCGGACGGGAGGTTTGTATCCGGGAGGTGCCACGGGACTTACGCTTTTGATTCAGAGAAGTGCGGAATTATTCTTCCATATTACACTGCCGTATACGGTTGTCAATGTGGTGCTCAACTCTATACCGGTATACATTGGATTCCGGTTTATCGGTAAGAAGTTCACGTTATATTCCTGTCTGATGATCGTTTTAAGCGGTGCGCTTACAGATATACTGCCGGGGTATGCGATTACTTATGATACGCTTCTGATCAGTATATTCGGAGGATTGATCAATGGTCTTGTTATCAGCCTTTGTCTTGCGGTAAATGCCACAACAGGGGGAACGGATTTCATTGCAATTTTCTTATCTGATCGCAAGGGAATCGACTCATGGAACATGATCTTAGGGTTGAATGTAGTGATTCTTGCAATCGCAGGTGTGTTATTCGGATGGGATAAAGCATTGTATTCCATTATTTTCCAGTATACGTCTACGCAGGTTGTTCACATACTCTATAAGAAATACCAGCAGCATACGATATTTGTTGTGACAGATCATGCGGGCGCTGTATATGAAGGAATTTCCAAGACCACACATCACAGTGCGACGATCATGGAGGGAGAAGGCTACTACGAGCATAAGGAGAGAAAGATCGTATATTCCGTTGTTTCAAGTGCAGAGATAAAAAAAGTGTTAAGCGTAATACAGGAGGTAGATCCGCATGCGTTTGTCAATGTAATGAAGACAGAACAGGTAGCGGGCAGATTCTATCAGAAACCAAATGAATAGCTGTTGTTCAGACGAGGAGGGATCTGTATGGCAAAGCAAGTAGTTGTTACGATTGGACGTCAATTCGGAAGTGGTGGACACGAGATTGGAAATCTTCTGGCGGAGAGGCTTGATATTCCGTTGTATGACAATAATCTTGTGAGAATGGCGGCAGAGAAACTTGGGATTCGGGAGGCCACTGTTCAAACAGTGGACGAGACAACACTGAATAGTTTTCTGACAGGGTATGTGCTTGCCCCGCTTGATTATTCCTCATCCTTTCAAGCAGTGGAATGTACACAGCCGCTGAATGAACAGGTCTATGATCTTCAGTGCGAGATTATCCGGAAACTGGCGGCAAAGGGTTCCTGTGTAATGGTAGGACGATGCGCGGATTATGTGCTGAAAGATCAGGCTGAGTGTCTGAATGTTTTCATTTACGCAGAGAAAGAAGACCGGATCAAACGGATTGCGCAGCGCTATGATCTGTCAGAGAGAAAAGCAGCAGACAAGATCAAACGGATCGACCGCGAGAGAAAGAGCTATTATGAATTTCACACAGGTTCTGACTGGGGAAGCATCGAAGCACATCAGATGTTGCTAAATGTCAGCAAACTCGGTGTGGAAGGTACGGTGGATGTACTGGAAGCAATTTGTCGGAGAAAGATGAAAGAATAGGCTTCAAAAGATAAAATAATGAGTAAGACGAGAAGGGGAATTGTTATAATTCCCCTTCTTATTTAAGGAGTTTTGATTAGATGGAAATAGTAATAGAAACATGTTTAGATAGTATCAAAATGCTTCCGTTTTTATTTTTTGCATTTTTGCTGATAGAATTTCTGGAGTATTATTCCGGGGGAATGTCGGGAAAATTGCTTAAAAAAGTCGGGAAAGCAGGACCGGTTGTCGGCGCGGTGCTTGGTTGTGTTCCGCAGTGTGGTTTTTCAGTGTTGGCAGCCAATTTATACGCAGGAGGCGTCTTGTCGGCAGGAACATTGATTGCTGTGTTTACCGCTACATCTGATGAGGCGGTGTTGATTCTTATGGCAAATCCGGGACGTGCAGGAGAGATTATCCGGCTTCTGGCAGTTAAGGTTGTGATTGCAGTTGCAGCAGGGTATTTTGTGGACGGTGTCATGCAAAAATACATTGTCCGAACAGAAAAAAACGTGCATATAAAGACGAGGGAAACAGTGCGGTCTTCTAAAGTGGAAGTGGTCAGAGAAGCGATTGGTCACACCTTCCGTATCTTCGCTTATTTATTTGTCTTTAATCTGATCTTAAATTTTGCCATTGAATTACTGGGGATTCAGAAATTATCAGAGATTCTTCTTGGGAATACGGTGTTTCAGCCAATCATCGCAGCAATCATCGGGCTGATTCCGAATTGTGCAGCATCCGTGATTTTGACACAGCTGTATTTGAGCGGAGCGATCTCTTTTGCATCGGTCGTTTCCGGTCTGTGTACCGGAGCAGGAGTCGGATTGATCGTTTTATTTAAAATGAATTCAGACAAAAAAGAGAATTTTCGAATCTTACTGACACTTGTTGCAACAGCGTCTGTTGCAGGAATGTTTTTGCAATTCTTGCAATTTTATTACAATGTGCTATAATGGTTCAAGACCGGAATGAGAAAAAGTGTTTCGGTAGCTTAAGGAGGAATTATCATGGCTAGAAAAAAAGCAACAGTAGTAACTAAGAAGACCGGAACTGTAAAAACAGCACCAGTAAAGGCAGAGACAGTGAAAAAGACAGAGCCGATGAAGACTTCCACAACAGAAAAAGCAGCAGCTAATATTACCGAAGAGAAGCAAGAAGTAAAGACTGAAGTAAAACCAGAAGTAAAAGCGGAGACAAAACAGGAAGTAAAAGAAGAGACAAAAGCTTCGGTTGAGAAAAAAGCTCCTGCAAAAAAAGCACCAGCGAAAAAGACGACTGCTAAAAAAGATATCAAAGTAAAAGCAGTTGTTGAGTATTATGGAAAACAGGTAGAAGAAAAAGACATGATCGCAGCAGTAAAGAAAGCATGGACAAAATCAGGCAGAAAAGTAGCAGACATTAAAACAATTGATCTTTACATAAAACCAGAAGAGGGCGCTGTATATTATGTAATTAACGGTATTGATACCGGAGCAGTTGCGTTCTAGAGAATGTCGAGAAGAACACCCTGATGAAAATTGGCGGTGTTCTTTTTTTGGAAAATCGGATCATAGAATGCCCATCTTTACATATGCGAAAAAATCGTATAAAATGAATTTACAGGGATTCAGTTCTTGGAATCATATATTCAAAAGAGCAATAATAATTAATTAAGGGACAGAAGGAGAGATAGTATATGAATGAAGTTATGGATATGGGTAATACAATGTTAAATGTCGGACAGACGATGGAAGTGTTAGTGGCTACTATTATTATTGGACTTTTAATAAGTTTTTTCGGACTGAAATTGGTACGTGTACTTACAACGATTGTGGGGTTTGTTTTAGGAGCCGGTATCGGATTGATTATTTCAAATATACTGGGATGGTCCGGAATTACAGTGGCGATCGTTACATTGGGATGTGCAGTAGTATTGGCGGCATTGTCATTTTTCTTATATCGGATGGGTGTGTTCCTTATGGTGCTTGTGACGGTGTTTGGACTTACTACAACAATTATATTTGCAGGGAATAATATAACAAATATGATGTTGATCATTTTTGCGGCAGTAGCATTGGTAGTTGCTATATTATCAGCAATTTTTGTAGAGCCGCTTGTTATTGTAGTGACAGCTATTTGGGGAGCTGTAGATGCATCGCTAGCTATTGTGGCAGCGACAGGTTTAGAAGGTAATTTGTTGATTACGATTGGCATTGCAGTGGCAATTTCTATTGTGGGAATGATCATTCAATTTATGATGCATTCCAGAAAGATCGGAAAAAGAGAAAAGAAACAGGCAGCCATTATTAAAGAACAGGATTCTGTGGAGTCAGAAGTAGAAAAAGCGCGGCTTGTATTAGACGATTTTGAAGAAGACGATGAAACGGATAAGTAGAGTCCGGTTTATGACACACCTCTTCTGCTATAGTTGAAACTATAGAAGGAGAGGTGTATTTTTTATGAAAAAGATTCGGAATATCGTTGTGATTGGTTGTCTTATGTTGCAGGTAATGATAATGTTTGTATTTGGCTTTTCGCAGACAGAGCTTCCAAATATGGTTTGTTTGGTATGCTGGTGTGTCCTTGGAGGGATTATTTACTTGTCGTCAGACAGTAAAAGAGCAATTTGAACGGATGACTGACATTGGTTGTATTTTAGAGCAGATGTGATATAATAATAGTTAAGAAGACAGTGAAGGAGGCTTACTTATGAAGCTGGATATGCATTGCCATGTAAAAGAAGGTTCGGTGGATAGTAAGGTAAGCTTGGATGAATATATCACTAAGCTGAAAGCAAATGGTTTTGACGGAATGCTGATTACAGATCACGATACCTACAAGGGATACCGACATTGGAAGTATCAAATGAAGGGACAAGTTCATGAGGATTTTGTCGTTTTAAAAGGAATTGAATATGACACCTGTGATGCGGGACATATTATCTGCATTATGCCGGAGGGAGTGAAGATGCGGCTTCTTGAGATCCGCGGTCTTCCGGTATCGGTGTTGATTGATTTTGTCCATAAGAATGGAGGAATTCTAGGACCGGCACATCCTTGTGGAGAGAAGTACATGAGTTTTACGAACACAAAGCGGTTTTTCAAATCACCGGAGCTTATTAAACGCTTTGATTTTATTGAAGCTTTTAATGCATGTGAGCCGGAAGCTTCTAACGAAGGTGCCATGAAGCTGGCTAAGAAGTACAAAAAGCCGGGGATTGGCGGAAGTGATGCTCATAAAATTGATTGTGTATCGAAGGGCTATACGATTCTTCCGGAGAGGGTTACCTGTGAGACAGAATTGATTTCTCTGATTCGAAGAAAAGTCCCGATTGAGGTTGGCGGAACGCTCTATGATAAGACGACGAAAGATAGAATAGGAAAAGCCAGCAAGATTCTGGCATATTCTTTCTGGTTTTATAATAAAGGCGGAGAACTGGCAAAAAGATATAAGAGAAGAAAGAAAGGAGATGTGGAGAATCCAATGGATCCGATTGATCCAATCGAGATTCCGTATCTTCAGGAAATGAAAAAGAAACGAACGATCTGATTTCAACAGTTCCGGTAAGAAAGTGTTCTTATCGGAACTGTTTTTTTGACGAAAAAATGAATGGATTTTTGTTATATGTGCCGAATCTTTACGACTCTTGAAATCTGTATTGACATTAGTGAGAAAAATCTATATGATAAGGACACTCGTCGAAAGAAATTCTATTTTTATCAAACGATTCAAGGGGGAATCCCCACTGGGAAATGTCATCCCAAATTTCCAAACACGAGATAATAGTTTATAGGGAAGGAGGATAGTGTTTTTGTAACTTTTTAGATACGGATTATTTTAGAGAAAATAAGGAGGAACCATATGAACAAAAGCAATTCCTTATGGGGAAAGTGTATTTTAGCGATCGCCTGCATGATTTTGTGTGCGGGTATATACGGTGAGGAGGCACATGCAGAAGAGGTGTCTTTGAAGAGGGGAGAAGAAGTGTTTTATGAAGGGTATTCTACATTTTATTATTACATAAATGGTAAGCTTGGCTACTGTCTGGAACCGAAGAAATCTTCTCCTCATGACGGAACATTTCAGGCAGAGCTTCTGGATGACGGAAGTCTGATCAGTAAAGCCCTTTATTACTTATATAATGGACCGGGTTATGAAACATATATAAAACCGGCTTTTCCGGAAGCTTGGAAGAAAACAGATCAGGCATATTGTCTGTCGCATTGCATTTTGTCTTATATTTATGATGGATGTGACCGGAAAAGTGATGCTTTTTTAGGGTTAAGCAAACCTATGCAGGAACTTGTCATTGCATGTACAGAGAAGATACGAAGTCTGCCGGATGTTCCAAGCCCGGGAATGCAGTTTTCTAAAACGGAATTGAATGCCTATTTTGCACCGGAGGAGCGTGTGCAGAGAACGGGCGAGCTGATCTGTCAAGGAGATAAAAGTAACTCTCTGGAGCTTACACTTCCGTCCGGAGTATCACTTGTTAATAAGACTAAGGGAACAACGAAGACGGGGAAGGTAAGTGTTTCTGGAGAGGATGTCATATATTTTACAGCAGATGCAGCGGATTATAATGGAAAAAGCTGGGCAACGGGAAATCTGTACGGAAAGAATAGGCAAAAATGGAGGAGTCTGGTTGTAAGTACCGGAGGCGACGGACAACATCTTGGAGCGGGCGAGCTTATCGAAGCCAAAGAACCGCCGACTGCTCTGTCGATCACATGGATACCAGAAGGAGAATTGGAGATTGATAAGCAGGCGGATAAATCGGATAAAAAATTTCAAGTGGGAGATATAATTACTTATACGATTGATGTGACACAGCAGATTGAGCATGCGGTTGCCAAAAATGTAGTGATCACAGATACAATTCTGACCGAAGGGGTCAAACTTCAGAAAAATTCTATTGTTCTATTAGATGAAGATCAAAGCATTGTGTCAGATGCAGTTATTTCAGTTCAAGGAAATTCTTATACGATTCATGCGGGAGAGTTTTTGCAGAGCATCCATACAGGAGAAAAATATACGGTAGAGTATCAAGTTGTGATCACGGATGAATCTGTGATCGGAAAAGAAATTCATAATCATGTCATCGTCCGAAGTGACAATTGTGAAGAAAAAGAAGATGAGGAAAAGGTTGAAGTGGAAGAGCCGGAAAAGCCGAAGGAAGAACCGCCAAAAGAACCAGAGGAACCGGAAGAGCCGAAAGAGCCGGAACTGCCTGTGCCGGAGGAACCGGAAGAAATTACACGAAAAGTGGAAAAAACCGCTCCGGTAAAGACCGGAGATGAAGGGAACTTGATGGTTCTTATTGTAATTTCTATTCTTTCTTGCACTGTATTATTTATCTGTGGTAGAATATCACGTAAGACTAAGTAAGAGAACAGGAGGTTGTCGTGATGGGAATGACAATGACGCAGAAAATATTGGCTGCTCATGCAGGGCTTGCTCAGGTAGAAGCAGGACAATTGATTGAAGCGAAGCTGGATGTGGTTATGGCAAATGATATTACCGGACCGATGGCGCTGCCGATTTTAAAGCAGATGTCAGATACGGTATTTGATAAAGATAAAGTGGTGTTTGTGCCGGATCATTTCACACCCAACAAGGATATTAAATCGGCTGAGAATTCGAAGGCAATTCGTGAATTTGCGAAAGAACAAGGGTTATCATGGTATTTTGAACAGGGAAAATCCGGTGTAGAGCATGCAATCCTGCCGGAAGCAGGCGTGGTTGCTGCCGGAGAGTGTATTATCGGAGCGGATTCGCATACATGTACGTATGGCGCACTGGGCGCATTTTCCACAGGTGTCGGCACAACAGACATTGCTACGGGAATGGCGACAGGAGAATTATGGTTCAAGGTTCCAAGTGCGATTAAATTTGTGTTGAAGGGAGCACTGTCTCCATATGTCAGCGGCAAAGACGTGATCATACATATTATCGGCAAGATCGGTGTAGACGGAGCTCTTTATAAATCTATGGAATTTACCGGAGAGGGAATTGCAAATCTTACGATGGATGACCGCTTTACGATGGCAAATATGGCTATCGAGGCAGGAGCGAAGAATGGTATCTTCCCGGTAGACGAATTGACCGAGGCATATTTGAAAGAGCATACGAAGAAGTCTTACAAAGTGTACGAAGCGGATGAAGATGCGCTCTATGACGAGGTTGTAGAGATCGATCTGTCTGAAGTTCGTCCGACAGTTGCATTCCCGCACCTTCCAGGAAATGCGAAGACAATTGATGAGATTGAAGCCATGGAGCCGATCAAGATCGATCAGGTGGTGATAGGCTCTTGTACAAATGGAAGAATTTCAGATATGAGAAAGGCAGCGGCAATCTTAAAAGGACATACGGTCCATGAAGATGTGCGGGTTATGGTTGTTCCGGCTACTCAGAAAATCTATAAGCAGTGTATTCAGGAAGGGCTGATGGATATCTTTGTTGATGCCGGATGCGCGGTCAACACCCCAAGCTGCGGTCCTTGCATGGGCGGACATATGGGTGTCATGGCGGCAGGAGAGAAATGTGTATCAACGACCAACCGCAACTTTGTCGGAAGAATGGGACATGTGGATTCGCTGATTTATCTTGCGTCTCCGGAAGTGGCAGCTGCAAGTGCGATTGCAGGATATATTGCAAATCCTGAGAAAGTAGGTGACAGATAATGAGAGCTTTAGGACATGTATTTAAATATGGTGATAACGTAGATACTGATGTGATTATTCCGGCAAGATATTTGAATTCTTTTGATGCGAAAGAGCTTGCCAGTCATGCAATGGTAGACATTGATCCTGAATTTGCAGAAAAGGTAAAACCGGGAGATCTGATCGTTGCGAATAAGAACTTTGGATGTGGTTCTTCCAGAGAACATGCACCGCTGTGTCTTAAGACTGCAGGGATTAGCTGCGTGATCGCAGAGACTTTTGCAAGAATCTTCTACCGCAATGCGATCAATATCGGGCTTCCGATCATTGAATGCCCGGAAGCGGCAAAAGGCATTGAGGCAGGAGATGAAGTAGAAGTCGATTTCGATAGTGGAAAGATTTATAACCGGACAAAGGGGACAGAGTTTCAGGGACAGGCATTTCCTGAGTTTATGCAGAAGTTGATTCAGGCAGGCGGTCTGGTAAACTATACAAATGGAAAAAAGAATCAATAATAAGTAACAAGTAAAAGGTAAGAGAGGATATTGGGATGGGAAACGAGAAGAGTAACGCGGCAGCCTTGCTGCCAATCGGTGTGTTTTTGGTGATCTTTTTAGGGTCAGGAGTGATAACAGGAGATTTCTATGCAATGCCGGCGATTGTGGCATTTCTGATCGCTTTGTTTGTGGCATTCTGCCAGAACAGAGGATTGAGCTTTGATGAGAAGATTTCTATTATTTCTAAAGGAGTTGGAAATGAAAATATCATTACTATGAGCTTGATCTTCCTGTGCGCAGGAGCATTTTCAGGAGCAGTTACAGCAGCGGGCGGTGTGGAGAGTACCGTTAATTTGGGCTTATCGATTCTTCCGGCTAAGGTAGCTGTCGTGGGTCTGTTTATCATCGGCTGTTTTATTTCTGTATCTATGGGAACATCTATGGGGACGATTGCAGCGCTTGCTCCGATTGCAGTAGGAATCAGTGAAAAGACGGGATTTTCATTAGCGGTTTGTATCGGTGCCGTTGTGTGCGGTGCGATGTTTGGTGATAATCTGTCTATGATCTCAGATACTACGATTGCAGCGGTAAAAACACAGGGATGTGAGATGAAAGATAAATTCAGGGAGAACTTTTTTATTGTACTTCCGGCGGCAATTGTTACAATCGTGTTATTTTTCTTTATTACGAGGAACGGTAATTTTAAATTAGCCGAAGAACTGACTTACAATATCTGGCGCGTAGTTCCTTATGTATTGGTATTGGTAGGAGCATTGATTGGTATTAATGTATTTCTGGTGCTGATCAGCGGAACAGTGATTTCACTGATTGTCGGAGTGGCAACCGGAAGTCTTGCAGTAGGTGATATGTTTGCCGCTGTAGGTGAAGGTGTGACAGGAATGTATGATATTACAGTCATCTCGATTGTAGTGGCATGTATTGTGTCATTGGTTAAAGAGTTTGGGGGTATTCAATTTATTCTGAACTTGATCAAGAAGAGCATCAAAGGACAAAAAGGCGGAGAGATTGGAATTGCCGGTTTGTCTCTGCTTGTGGATATGTGTACAGCGAATAATACGGTGGCAATTGTTATGGCAGGACCGATCGCTAAGGAAATCAGTGAAGAATTTGACATTTCTTCAAGAAGATCTGCTTCCCTGCTTGATATTTTTACGTCGGTAGGACAGGGAATGATTCCTTACGGAGCACAGCTTTTATCAGCGGCAAGTCTGACGGGACTGACTCCATTTGCAATTATGCCATATCTGTTTTATCCGATTTTGATGGCAGTAAGTGCAGTGCTGTTCATCCTGTTCAGAAAAGCAAATTAATTATAGAAGGGTGAGAAAAACATGAATCTACATTACAAAAGTACAAGAAATTCTGATTTGCGTGTGACTGCATCGGAGGCGATCCTGACCGGTCTTGCACCGGACGGAGGTTTGTTTGTACCGGAACAAATACCAAAGCTTGACGTGTCAATGGAAGCGTTGAGTAAGATGACATATCAGGAAACCGCTTATACAGTTATGAAACAGTTCTTGACGGATTTTTCGGAAGAAGAATTAAAAGATTGTATCAGGAAAGCATATGACAGTAAGTTTGATACCGAGGAGATCGCGCCTATTGTGAAAGCGGGAGACGCATATTATCTGGAATTGTTCCATGGAGCAACGATCGCATTTAAAGATATGGCGCTATCCATTTTGCCTCATCTTTTAACAACATCTGCGAAGAAACATCACGTGGAAAATGAAATCGTGATCCTGACTGCCACATCGGGAGATACAGGTAAGGCTGCAATGGCAGGTTTTGCAGATGTGGAAGGGACGAGAATTATTGTATTTTATCCGAAAGACGGAGTCAGCGAAGTGCAGAAGCTTCAGATGATCACGCAGAAGGGAAGTAATGTAGATGTGGCTGCCCTCCATGGTAATTTTGATGATGCGCAAAGCGGTGTAAAAGCATTATTCGAGGATGAGGCATTTGCGGAAGTGTTAAATGAAAAAGGATTTCAGTTGTCCTCTGCAAATTCAATCAATATCGGACGCCTTGTACCTCAAGTGGTTTATTATGTTTATGCTTATGCGAAGCTGTTGGCATATGGTGAGATTGAAGATGGAGAAGAGATCAATGTTACTGTACCTACAGGTAATTTTGGAAATATTCTGGCAGCGTATTACGCAAAACAGATGGGAGTACCTATCGCTAAGCTAATCTGTGCTTCGAACGAGAACAGAGTGCTCTTTGATTTCTTCAAGACAGGTGTATATGATAAGAATCGTGCATTTGTGTTGACAACCTCACCTTCTATGGATATTTTGATTTCAAGCAATCTGGAACGACTGATCTATTTGATCACCGGTGAAGATTCTGAGTGTACACGGAAGTTGATGGAAGCTCTGAAAACTGATGGACGGTATGAGATCACTGATGAGATGAAGGTAAAGCTTGCAGATTTTGCAGGTGGATATGCGGATGAGATGCAGACTTCCCAGGAGATAAAAAATGTATATGAGGATACAGGCTATGTGTTGGATACGCATACAGCAGTTGCATCCTATGTATGCAAGATGTGGAAGAAAGAGCAGGACAACGGGAAAAAATGTCTCATTGCTTCTACGGCAAGCCCGTATAAGTTTGTAAAAAACGTTATGACATCCATTGACAAAAAGTGGGAATCATATGATGAGTTAAGCCTTCTCGAAAGGTTACAGGAAGTTTCCGGTGTGGCGATGCCACAAGCCGTGAAAGATATTTTAGATGCAAAAGTACTTCACCGTATGGAGTGTGATGCGGATCATATGAAAGAGACAGTAGAAAAAATATTATAATTGACATTGAATGACGAAAATGCAGGATTCAAAAAAGAATCTTGCATTTTATTGAATTTTTGAAACAATATATCCGAAAATTGCAAAGATAAATGAATAATAAAAAATATAAACTTTCGAGAAAAGATTGTTAAACTCTTGACTTTTTCCGAAAGTAGTGAGATAATAAGACAAATGTTGTTATTAGAGTTAAGCTACAGGCAGTGATGACAACGCTGAAAATGAAAGAAAAGAGGTTAATGGAAGATGGCAAAAATCGACTTAAGCAAGTATGGTATTACTGGAACAACAGAGATCGTGTACAATCCTTCTTATGATGTGCTATTTGAAGAAGAGACAAAACCAGAATTAGAAGGTTTTGAAAAAGGTCAGGTTAGTGAACTTGGAGCAGTAAATGTAATGACAGGTATTTACACTGGTCGTTCTCCAAAAGACAAATTCATCGTGATGGATGAAAATTCCAAAGACACTGTATGGTGGACTTCTGATGAATATAAGAATGATAACCATCCGGCAACTCAGGAAGCATGGGATACATGTAAAGAGATTGCATTGAAAGAGCTTTCTGGTAAGAGATTGTTTGTAGTAGATGCATTCTGCGGTGCAAATGCGGATACTCGTATGGCAATCCGTTTCATTATGGAAGTTGCTTGGCAGGCACATTTCGTAACAAATATGTTTATTAAGCCTACAGCAGAAGAACTTGAGAATTTCGAGCCGGATTTCGTTGTATACAATGCATCTAAAGCAAAAGTTGAAAACTATAAAGAATTAGGATTAAATTCTGAGACAGCAGCAATGTTTAACATTACAAGCCGTGAGCAGGTTATCTTGAACACATGGTACGGTGGAGAGATGAAGAAAGGTATGTTCTCTATGATGAACTACTACCTTCCATTAAAAGGAATTGCTTCCATGCACTGTTCTGCAAATACAGATATGAATGGTGAGAACACAGCAATTTTCTTCGGACTTTCCGGAACAGGTAAGACAACACTTTCTACAGATCCTAAGCGTCTTCTGATCGGTGATGATGAGCATGGATGGGATGACAACGGTATCTTTAACTTTGAAGGTGGATGTTACGCAAAGGTTATTAACTTAGATAAAGATTCTGAGCCAGACATTTACAATGCGATCAAACGTGATGCTCTTCTTGAAAACGTTACTTTGGACGCAGAAGGAAAGATTGATTTCAACGATAAGAGCGTGACAGAGAACACACGTGTATCTTATCCGATTAACCACATTGAGAAAATTGTACGTCCGGTATCTGCAGCACCGGCAGCTAAGAATGTAATCTTCCTGTCAGCAGACGCATTCGGAGTACTTCCACCGGTATCTGTATTGACACCGGAACAGACAGAATACTACTTCCTGTCTGGATTTACAGCAAAACTTGCTGGTACAGAGCGTGGAATCACAGAGCCGACACCAACATTCTCAGCTTGTTTCGGACAGGCATTCCTTGAACTGCATCCTACAAAATATGCAGAAGAGCTTGTGAAGAGAATGGAAGCAAACGGAGCAAAAGCATATCTTGTAAATACAGGATGGAACGGAACAGGAAAACGTATCTCTATCAAAGATACTCGTGGAATTATAGATGCAATCTTAAACGGAGACATCAAAGACGCTCCTACAAAGAAGATTCCATACTTCAACTTCGAAGTTCCAACAGAGCTTCCGGGTGTTGATCCTGCAATTCTTGACCCACGCGATACTTATGCAGATGCTTCTGAGTGGGAAGAAAAAGCGAAAGATCTTGCCGGAAGATTTATCAAGAACTTTGCAAAATACGAAGGAAACGAAGCAGGTAAAGCACTTGTTTCAGCAGGTCCGGAACTGTAAGAAGATATGGGTTGTAAAATCCATGTAAATGGGTTATAATAATTCAAGAGGAAACCTGGAATGTTCGATACTTCTGTTATTTTGAACCTACATTACTTTAAACGGGACTCCTATATCTCTGTAATATGTCAAGCCTCCAAGTTATGCAGGGGAAGGCAGAAAAGCAGATGCGGACACCCACCTAGCAGCAGCTAGGAGTCAAAATACAGAAACCGGCATTTTGGGGAATACGAAAGATAAAACGGTGTCGTGAGAAATCACGGCGCCGCTTTTTATGTGTTTGTGAAATGGGAAACGCTGTTCCTGTGTCAAAAAAAGCATTTGACAAGATACAGTGGAATCATTTTTTGTACATACAAGTAATATATATAGAAAAACGGACAAGGACTAAAGGGTCATGGGGAGAAATTATAAAAGAAATATTTTCCTGAGTCTTTTGATTTTGTGTACTGCGTTTGGGATTGCGGTAGGGAGTCAGTGGCTGCCGGAACAGGCGAGAATGCTGAAGTATCGGATTCACTCGGGGAAAGAAGAGAAAAATAATAGCCGGGTTTCGAAAACACCGGAGGAAGAGAAACAGGAGCTTTCTGATAATCCGCTGATACGAGTCGTGCTTATGACGAATGGATATCAGGGAATCATACATAAGGAAGTAAGACTGCGGGCAGACAGTGAGCTGACATTGACTTATGGAAATCGTACGGAGCAGATCGCTGCGGGGGAATGTGTGGTGATCGCCGCGGATGATGCGAGATTATCAGAAGGGAACATACGAATTGAGGCTAAGGACGGAGTGTTACAGATAGAAAGTATGAAGCGGGGAGACGGTGTTCCGGCGTATAATGGAGTTATCGAGCTTCGAAGGGCAGAAGATGGCATTGTAGTGGTCAATGAACTTCCGATAGAGACGTATCTGTGCCGTGTTGTGCCAAGTGAAATGCCGGCATCGTATGAGCTGGAGGCGTTAAAAGCGCAGGCGGTCTGTGCGAGAAGCTATGCTTACAGACAGATGGAAAGCTATGGATACCCGGAGTATGAGGCGCATGTCAATGACAGTACCGATTATCAGGTTTACGGCAATTCTCTGCCGGACGAGCGGGCAGACCGGGCGGTGGAGGAGACGAAGGGACAGACTGTCTGGTATCAGGGCAAAATTGTGACAACTTACTATTATTCTACTTCCTGCGGACGAACAACGAACGCGGAAGCATGGGGGAGCACGCCATCAGAGGAAAATGGATATCTTCAGAGCGTAGATGTAAAAGGAACAGATGGAGATTATGAAAAAGCACTTCCATGGTATCGCTGGCATGCAAAAATCCCAGAGCAGGAAATGGAAGACAATATCCGCCGTAATACCGGAAAAGATATCGGAGAGCTAAAAAGTGTGGAGGTAACAAAGCGAGGAGCGGGCGACGTGGCGCTTGTATTGACAGCGGTTGGAAGTAAGTGTACGGTGACGGTAGAGACAGAGAATAAAATACGAACTGCACTTGCCGGAGACTATGATATTGTGAAGCAGGATGGAAGTACGAGAAATTGTGGAAAGCTTCTTCCCAGCGCTTTTTTTACTATTAAGAAAGAAAAAGGCAGCTATTGCATCGAAGGCGGTGGATTCGGGCACGGAATCGGAATGAGCCAGACCGGAGCAAATGAAATGGCAAAGCAGGGGAAAAATTACTGGGAAATCTTAGAACTTTTTTATCCCGGAGTGAGTGTAGAATAACGGTTTTGGCGTGTGAGTGTAGAATAACAGTTTTGGCGAGAATAGACAAAATGAAGAAAATCGGGTACAATAGAGAGAAAAGATAACAGGAGATCATTATGAACAGATTGAAAAGAGGTTATGCCAAATTTACAGAGATCATTAATCAGGTAAGTGATCATCACGTAGGCGCGTATGCTGCGCAGACAGCATACTTCTTTATGCTGTGTATGATTCCTATCATACTTCTTTTGTTAACGTTGGTTCGTTATACACCGATTACGAAGGCGGATGTGATGAGCGCTGTGATCCGTGTATTCCCGTCTTCTGTGGAATCTATGATCACAACGATTGTTAATCAGGTATACAACCAGTCCATGGGTATCATTCCGGTTACAATCTTAGTTGCTCTGTGGTCGGCGGGGAAAGGCGTACTTGCGATTACGACCGGTCTTAACTGCATTTACGGATGCAGAGAGACCCGAAATTATGTATTTCTTCGGATACGTTCAACGATTTATACGATGATGTTCCTGCTTGTGATTATTTTGCTCCTTGTGCTATCGGTATTCGGTAATGCACTTAATATTTTCATTGCGGAGCACATACCTTTAGTGAAAAACGTTGCAGATTGGCTGATCGAGGTTCGCATTGTAATCACGCCAATTGTGTTAATGATCTTTTCGCTGCTGATTTATAAATTTCTTCCAAACAGAAGAGATAAGATTTTAAGACAGCTCCCGGGAGCGGTTTTTGCAGCAATCGGATGGATGATCGTTTCGTGGATATTTTCCGTATATGTGGATATCTTCCGGGGATTTTCCAGTATGTATGGAAGTCTTACAACCATTGTTCTTATTATGCTCTGGATGTATTTTTGCATGTATAGCATTTTGCTTGGCGGAGAGGTTAATGTATTGATGTATGATAAACTGTTTCCAGAGAAGGAAAAGGCAGACTTGTCGGCGAATACGGACAAAGCGAAGAACTAAGAGGTCCGAAGGAAACGCAAAATTACGTCTTGACATCTATCGGGCGTATGTTACAATAAGAAAGTATTCAAATATAAATATTTTAATAAAAAGCAATGACCGTGTAAGTAGAGAACTGTTTTCCACTAGAGAGAGAAGATCGATGGGCTGAAAGTCTTCTTTGGTTCAGGCAGGGATTGAATTTCCCACGTGAGCTGCATTTTTGAACATGATTTGACAGATCAGTAGGAAATGCCGTGTGATGCGCGTTATGCATAAATGAGTGCCTGCATTATGGCAGATAAGATTATGAAGCGTGCAGGAATCAGGGTGGTACCACGGGTAAATACAGACCTCGTCCCTTTTTGGGGACGGGGTTTTTCTAATATGTAAAAAGGAGATAAAAAGATGAAAGAAAAATTACAAAGCATCAAAGAAGAAGCGTTAAAAGCGATTGAACAAGCAGATCTTCCAGAAAAGTTGAACGATGTGCGTGTAAAATACCTTGGAAAAAAAGGTGAGCTTACAGCGGTGCTCAAAGGCATGAAGGATGTTGCGCCGGAAGACAGACCGAAAGTCGGTCAGATGGTCAATGAGACAAGAGAAGCCATTGAGAAAGTAATGGAAGAAAGAAAAGTAAAGATGGAGCGTGCAATTCGCGAAGAGCAGATGAAGAAAGAAGTCATTGACGTTACACTTCCATCTAAGAAAAATATGGTAGGACATCGTCATCCAAATACCATCGCACTGGAAGAAGTAGAGAGAATTTTCGTTGGTATGGGATATGAAGTGGTAGAAGGACCGGAAGTAGAATATGACCTTTATAACTTCGAGAAACTGAACATTCCGGAAGATCATCCGGCAAAAGACGAGCAGGATACATTTTACATTAATAAAGATATTGTGCTTCGTACCCAGACATCTCCGGTACAGGCGCGCGTGATGGAAGAGGGCAAACTTCCGATCCGTATGATCGCGCCGGGAAGAGTGTTCCGTTCTGACGAAGTAGATGCAACACATTCACCGTCGTTCCACCAGATCGAAGGACTTGTCATCGATAAAAACATTTCCTTCGCAGATTTAAAAGGAACTTTAGAAGTATTCGCAAAAGAATTGTTCGGACCGGAGACAAAGACAAAATTCCGTCCGCATCACTTCCCATTTACCGAGCCAAGCGCGGAAGTGGATGTAACCTGTTTCAAATGCGGTGGAAAAGGCTGTCGTTTCTGTAAAGGCTCCGGTTGGATCGAAATCCTCGGGTGTGGAATGGTACATCCACACGTACTGGAAATGTGCGGCATAGATCCAAACGAATATACAGGATTTGCATTTGGCGTGGGACTTGAGCGTATCGCACTTCTCAAATACGAAATCGACGACATGAGATTACTGTACGAAAACGACATCAGATTCTTGAAACAATTTTAGCGAGCACACACAGGAAGGAAGCACGAACGAAGTGAGTATTTACTTCCGTGTGCGAGCGGCGCGACAGAATTAGAACGTATCACGGAGTGATACGTTGGCGGCGAAGCAGCCGGATTCTGGAGCTGACGAATCGAGTTAGCATTGCGAGCGAATGAAAATTGGACACCCCAAAATGCAGTTTGGGACGTAGACTTTTTAAACTTTGCTACGTCCCCAATGAAAGGAGATTACAATGAATACATCATTATCATGGATAAAGGCATATGTTCCTGAGCTTGATGTGACAGCTCAGGAGTATACAGACGCGATGACGTTGTCTGGTACGAAGGTAGAAGGTTACGAGGAGTTGGATGCGGATCTTGACAAGATTGTGGTTGGTCAGATCGACAAGATCGAGAAGCATCCGGATGCGGATAAGTTGATTATCTGTCAGGTAAATGTTGGAGCTGAGACGGTTCAGATCGTTACAGGCGCTCCAAATGTAAAAGAAGGAGACAAGATTCCGGTTGTTTTAGACGGCGGACGTGTGGCTGGCGGTCACGAGCCGGGACAGCGTGTTGTCGGAGGCATTAAAATCAAGAAAGGCAAGCTCCGCGGCGTGGAGAGCGCCGGTATGATGTGCTCCATCGAAGAGCTTGGCTCTAACAGAGAAATGTATCCGGAGGCACCGGAATATGGAATCTACATTTTCCCGGAAGATACGGAAGTAGGAGCTGATGCGGTAGAGCTGTTAGGGCTTCACGACGTTGTATTTGAATACGAAGTTACTTCTAACCGTGTAGACTGCTACAGTGTAGTTGGAATTGCCAGAGAGGCAGCGGCAACGTTCCGCAAAGAGTTCGTGCCTCCAGTAGTAACTGCTGTTGGAAATGATGAAGACGTAAATGATTTCATCAAAGTGACGGTAGAAGATCCGGATCTTTGTCCGAGATACACCGCGCGAGTAGTGAAAAATATCAAAATCGGTCCTTCACCGAAATGGATGCAGAGAAGACTTGCATCTGTAGGAATCCGTCCGATCAACAACTTGGTTGATATTACCAATTATGTGATGGAAGAGTACGGTCAGCCAATGCACGCTTATGATCTTGATACAATCGCAGGAGGACAGATTGTTGTAAGAAGAGCAAAAGAGAATGAGACATTTGTGACATTGGATGGACAGGAGAGAAAGCTTGATGAGTCTGTATTAATGATCTGTGACGGTGAGAAATCTGTAGGAATCGCCGGAATCATGGGTGGTGAGAATTCCATGATCACGGATGATGTACACACGATGTTATTTGAGGCTGCTTGTTTTGATGGAACCAATATCCGTAAATCAAGCAAAAAAGTCGGACTTCGTACAGATGCTTCCGGTAAATTTGAGAAAGGACTTGATCCGAATAATGCTGAGGCAGCAATGAACCGCGCTTGTCAGCTGATTGAAGAAATGGGAGCCGGTGAAGTAGTCGGCGGAATGGTTGATGTCTACAGTAAGAAAAAAGAGCCGGTACGCGTGCCATTTGATGCAGACGAGATTAACGGACTTCTTGGAACAAATATTTCCAAAGAGGAAATGCTTTCTTACTTCAAGAAAATTGATCTTGAATATGATGAGGCTTCCAATGAGGTGATTGCGCCGACATTCCGTCACGACCTGTTCCGTATGGCAGATCTTGCAGAGGAAGTAGCAAGATTTTACGGTTATGACAATATTCCGACAACGCTGCCAAGAGGAGAAGCTACTACAGGTAAATTATCCTTCAAGTTAAGAGTAGAGGAGATCGCCCGCGACATTGCGGAGTTCTGCGGATTCAGCCAAGGCATGACCTATTCCTTCGAAAGTCCGAAGGTATTTGATAAATTATTGATTCCTTCTGATTCTCCGCTTCGAAATACAGTGGATATCATGAACCCACTGGGAGAAGATTACAGTATTATGCGTACCACATCCTTAAATGGAATGCTGACTTCTCTTGCAACAAACTACAATAGAAGAAATAAAAATGTAAGATTGTACGAACTTGGAAATATTTATCTTCCAAAATCATTGCCGCTTACAGAACTTCCGGAAGAGAGAATGCAGTTTACACTTGGTATGTACGGAGACGGAGATTTCTTCAGCATGAAAGGTGTCGTTGAGGAGTTCTTTGAGAAGATTGGACTTCATAAGAAAGAAACTTATGATCCGAATGCAGGAAAACCATATCTTCATCCGGGACGTCAGGCAAACATTATCTATGATGGTGTTGTAGTCGGATATCTTGGAGAGGTGCATCCGGATGTGGCAGATACTTACGGAATCGGCACAAAAGCTTATGTAGCCGTACTTGATATGCCGGAAATCACGAAGAGAGCAACCTTCGACCGCAAATATACAGGAATCGCCAAATTCCCGGCAGTTACCCGTGACATCAGTATGGTAATGCCAAAAGAGATTCTCGTAGGACAGGTAGAAGAAGTGATCGAGAAAAAAGGCGGCGCTTATCTTGAAAGTTATGCATTATTTGACTTGTATGAAGGTGCACAGATCAAAGAAGGATATAAGTCTGTAGCTTATTCGATCGTGTTCCGTGCGAAAGATAAGACGCTTGAGGAAGCAGAAATTTCACAAGCTATGGAAAAAATCTTAGCTGGTTTGGAAGAACTTGGAATCGAGCTTCGTAAATAGAAAGGGATGCATTCATATGAAACGACAGGATTTTTATTATGAATTGCCGGAAGAGTTGATTGCCCAAGATCCTCTTGAGGATCGCTCCAGCTCCAGACTTCTTGTGTTAGACAAGGAGTCTGGGGCTGTTTCCCATCATGTGTTTAAAGATGTGATCGACTATTTAAATGAAGGGGATTGTCTGGTTATTAACGATACGAAAGTCTTGCCGGCAAGACTGATCGGCGCCAAAGTCGGAACCGATGCAAAGATTGAAGTGCTTTTATTGAAGCGTAAAGAAAATAACATCTGGGAAACACTTGTAAAGCCGGGGAAGAAGGCGAAAATAGGGACAAAGATCAGTTTCGGTGACGGTCTTCTTATGGGTGAAGTGGTTGATATCGTGGAAGAGGGAAATCGTCTGATTCAGTTCACTTACGAGGGAATCTTTGAAGAAATCTTAGATCAGCTCGGACAGATGCCCCTTCCGCCTTATATTACACATCATTTGGAAGATAAAAACCGGTACCAGACGGTATATGCGGAACATACAGGTTCTGCGGCGGCACCTACTGCGGGACTTCATTTCACACCGGAACTGTTGGAGAAAATCGAGAAAAAAGGTGTGGATATCGCAAGAGTTACATTACATGTAGGTCTTGGCACCTTCCGCCCTGTCAAGGTGGACGAGATTACCGATCACCATATGCACTCGGAATTTTTCCGGATTGAGGAAGAGGCGGCAACGAAGATCAATCGGGCAAAAGATACCGGAAAGAAAGTCATCTGCGTGGGAACGACAAGCTGCCGGACGGTGGAGTCTGCGGCAGATGAAACCGGACATTTGAAAGCGTGCAGCGGGTGGACAGAAATCTTTATTTATCCGGGCTATCAGTTTAAGGTGCTGGACAGTCTGATTACGAATTTCCATCTGCCGGAATCTACGCTGGTCATGCTGGTATCAGCGCTTGCAGGACGGGAATATGTGCTTGCAGCTTATGAAGAGGCAGTCAAAGAACGCTATCGTTTTTTCTCCTTTGGGGATGCCATGCTGATCCGGTAACAATGATGAAAAAATGAATAGAGCTTTAGAGAAAGGAAGTAGTCCTATGGTATGGCTGCTTCTTTTTTTGATGTCGCTTTTTATTGTTAAACCGAATAATATATTATAAAATAATAATAAATTATTTGATTGAAAATAGTCTGATAATTATGTATAATAAAACAAAAAAGTATGATCGGAGGTATGTCATATGAAGAAAACTTTTATTATTTTAAGTGTGTTTTGTGTTATGCTCTTGGCGGGATGCAGTACAGATTATGCTAAAGTGTGTCAGGAAGACATTGAAGAGTATAACAAGAAACAGGTGAAGCAGACAGAGGAATCAGAGGTCGTTGGCCAGGGGGAGCCGGATAATCTGTGTACACTTACTGTGGATAAGAAACAGAAGCGGGTGATGCGGAAATACGAACAGGAAGGGCTTACTACAATTCTTTCGCAGGAAGATGGGAAGTGGTATTCCTACACGAATGTGGGAGACGGAAAGTGGAGCAAAAATGAAGAAGTGACGCTTAGTGGGGAAGAACCGTTGACAGCAGCTGATATTGATATTTCCGAAGAAGCAACCTACAACGTGGAAGGAAAGGAAAAAGTCGGGGATCGAAAGGCTGTGAAGGTGGAAGTAACCACTCCGGTGGAAGAAAATATAGCAGCTGAAATGAAGGAGAACGGACAGATCACAGATACGCTGTTAGAAAATGAAGAGTTCAAAAAAGCGTATGATGATGTGGTCAATGAGAAGGAACAAGTCAGCTATATATGGATTGATACTAAGACGAAGGAAATGATCAAAATGGAGACAGATGTTACGAAGAAGAAGGTGTTTCTTCACTATTATATGAAATTAGTTATGGAAGCGCCGACTTATGAAGAACTTCCATCTTCTGTCACGAAAGTGGTAACGTACTCTGATGATGACAGTATAGATCCTATTGAGCTTCCGAAGGAGAAATAAAGATGAGTGTGTCGCTTGGACCTTTTATGACCTGTTTTGTGACCATCTTGATCCTGACAGTCTATGCATATGTCATGATGAAGCGCAGCAACGATTTCTTCCGGGGAACGGTTAAGATCATCTTCGCTATCATAGCAGTAATCATGCTGCGAATGATGGTGCCGGTTAATTTTCCGTTTACAAGAACGATCTATTCCAGCAAGCTCTTAATCGGGCTGGGAAATATTGTGTATGCAAATGTATATGGAGACAGACAGGTTTTGGTATCAGACCCTCTTCTGTGGGCGTGGATCAGCGTGGCAGTGATTTTATTGATCCGTTACTTCTATAAAAGGGTCAAAGTAAGACGGATTCTGGAACAGTATGTGATTAAGGATACCGACACTAAGGAATATTATGAGTCTTTTCTTAATGATACGAAGATCAGGAGTATAAAGATCGCAGTTATACCGGGAGAGAAACAGGCAGCAATCTTCGGCGTCATCCGTCCGATCATGATCTTACCGGATGCAGTATTGGAGGAGAAAACAGTAGCACATATGATCCGGCATGAGATGAAACACTATGCCAACTATGATCTGTGGCTTAAGTTTTTTGTGGACTTGCTCGTTGTGATCCATTGGTGGAACCCGGTTGTCTATGTGATGCGAAAGGAATTAAGCCTTGCCTTTGAGTTATCCAATGATTACATGGTTACCAGAGATATGCCGGAGCTTGAAAAATTAGAATATGCACAGACGCTTGTTCAGGCGGCAAAATTAATGAGTAATCAGCAGGCATATGACTTGAATCTTACAGGTGGAGAGTGTCTGGAGACAAGGATTCAGATGCTGCTTGAGGAGAAAAAAACCGAGGGAATGCGAAGCCGCCTGCTTGCGGCGGTAAATCTTCTCTTTGTGCTTTTGCTTTTGATCATTTCTCTGGTTTTTGTACCGGAGGTGTCGTATAAGGAAAGCATGCCTTATGACAGCGAGGAGTTTGATGGGAGTTTTGAAATCACTCCGGAAAATGCGTATTATTTAAAAACGGAGAATGGATATGAATTATATGCAGATGATGTCTATAGATGGACTGAAAAAGAAATAGCTGAAGAATTTAGAGAAATGAGGATACCAGTTTATGAGAATAAATAAATTAAAAAAATTTGGTGTAAAATTAATCATAGCAGTTTTTTTATTTTGCGGCATGCCAATGATTATGGAAGAAACAGTGAGAGCTGAGATGTCGGATAATGATATCGTAGTTTGTGCAGATAGAATTGGCTGGAGATATAAAAATATAAATGGAAAACCATATAAAAGATTATATAACTATACAAAAAAATGCTGGATTGGAAACTGGATTCCAGCATAATGTAAGAATAGTAAAAGTAAAAGAAGCAACGAAATGTCAGTTGATTTTTTCGATTTGTAATGGTAATTTCAGCTGACGAGCTGTATAATTATCATTGGTATTCTGATTTAGTGGCATAATTCATTATACCCAAAAATCGCTCAGACCTTACGGTCTGGGCGATTTTTCTATTAGGGGCGTTTTTTACAGCCCCTTGTACTACATTATCCGGGAATAAAAAACTGATATAAATTATTTATATCCTTTAAAAGTTAAAGTTATGTGTTGCTTGTGGTTTTCTCCTTCCATAAAGAATAAATACATTCCACCTACTTTCATGTTATAACTTTTATTAGGTGTTTGCCAAGTGATTTGATGACTTGTATGATTCCAGGAACCGGGATCTAAGAAAGTGTTCTTTTTTCCAGAGTTGACATATTTTCCATTTGAGATGGTTCCTTTAGAAGTGTTACGAACTAAACTCATAGTGGCATAATAAGAACCTTCTTTTCTTTCGACATTAACTTTTTTTGTGGCGGCAGATACGGGTAAAATACTGCCAAAAGTCAGAGTTGCAATGAGTGCAAAAAGACAAAGTAATTTACTTCTTTTTATCATTATAATGCGCCTCCTTTCGTGGACGTTTGGATAATGTAGTTCCTTTTTTATAATTTTAATATATCAATAAATAAAAATAAAGTCAATATAAATGAGATATTATAAAATAATATATCATTTTAATGAAATAAAAACATTGAAAATAATATGATTACAGTGTAAAATTGAAATAAATAAGTAGCAGAATAGTAACAGAATAAGGAGGGAAGCGTATGAAAGCAAAGTGGACATGTTTTATCATGGCGGCAGTTGTTCTATCTTTAACTGGATGTGGGAAACAGGAAAAGGAAGAAGGAAATACAGTGACTGAGTATTTCAAAGAAGCGCCTGTAACTATGCAGGAAGATATCGTCGGATGTTTAGATTTCCAGTATGGGGAAGACGGAGAATACCAAGCGATCGGGCAGGATGAGACAAAAGGCGTTGTACTTTGGAGTTCCTCTGATCAGGGTAAGAGCTGGGATGAGATATGGGCGCTCCCAGATCAGTGGAAGAACAGTCTTGTGACAGAAGCTCAGTTCACAGGAGATGGCGGAATCTTCTATGTGCTTGCCAAAGATGCTCTGCAGGAAGGCATAGATACCCCAGAGGCTTCTTTTGCTTATCTTACTCCGGAAGGTGTATTTGAAGAGAAGAAGCTGTCGGCATCACAGGACGGATTAAGTGAGATCGTATGTCAGAATGGACTGGTATATGGAAGAAATACAAGCGGTATTGTAAAGGCATATGATTACAAGACAGGGGAAGAGAAGAAAGTTTATGATCAATCGGGAATGTTTGCTAATCAATTTGTATTAACAAAGGATCGGGTGATTGTCATAGGGCTTGACAAGGTTGAGCAGTATGACCTTGAGGATGGAACAGTTTTTGAGACGAGTAAGAAGATGAATCAGGCGCTTCTTAAGCTGGCGTCAGAGAATCAAGGTTATACAACGCGCATGTGTTATGACGAGAACGCCAATGCTATCTATTATGTGGGAGCCGGAGGAATGTTCCGGTATGATATGGATAAAGAAGAGGTAAAAAAGATGCTGTATGGGGAAAAACATGTTTTCTCAGACAGTAAAGGATATCTCTCAGATGTGTCTGTCTTAGATGACCAGCATGTGGCGATCAGTTTTATCGGTCAGGACAGAAAGGCACAGGTGAGTGTGTATAGCTACGAAGAGAAGGGGCATCAGGTCAGGCTGACAACGGAATTAAAGGTTTATTCCTTATATGAGAATGACAGAATCCGTGAATTGGCAAATACATACAATTCCAAACAGTCGAAGGTTCATGTGAAGTATGAGTGTGATATTACAGCGGAAAACTGGATCTCCGTCAATGACGCGATCAGTAGGCTGAATACAAGACTTGCAGCCGGAGAAGGACCGGATGTGATTCTGTTGGACGGGTTAAATGAGAAGGCATACATAGAACAAGACTTGTTGTGCGATGTGTCCGATGTGTTGGATAAGAAGGAGCATTATACGAATCTGGCATTGCCATATATGAGAGAGAAGCATATATATGCGATTCCACTTCAATTCAATCTTATGACGATCCACGCAGAGGACAAAGTGACAAACTCTATTGATACATTGGAAGAACTGGCCGGAAGTCTGGAAAAATACCACGCAGACCATCCTGATAGAGCCACATTAGAAAGATGGGAAACATCAAACTATATGGAAGTTATTTTTCAGACATATTTTCCGGAACTGTTAAAAGATGGAAAACTGGAAGAGAAGGAATTGGAAAATTTCTATAAGAATATGGAACGCATCTATAAGGTATCTGAATTTACCTTTACGGGGGATGATGGCAGTGAGGATGAGAGTAAAATTGATCTGAGTTTTTTAGAGCTTATGTATAACGGAGAGCAGGAAGGACTTCTCGCTATGCAAGAAGTGGATGTTTCAATCAGTGGCGCGCTCCAGAATTGGGATCTGTCCAGACTATATCACTATGGCGAAGTGAGAAAAGGATTGACTTACGACTATTTCCAAAGAGACGGGAAACCAATCTTCCTTCCGGTAAATGCTCTGGCAGTCATGGAAGACAGCAACAAGAAGGAGATAGCGAAAGATTTTCTCCGCCATTGTATTTCTTATAAGGAAGTCATGGAGTCCAGCGAAGGCGTGGGGTTCTCCATTCATCGGGAAGCAATGAAAAAAGCATTTGCGGTGGGAATGGATGACACAGAAGAGATGCAAAATGGCAAAGGTGAGACGGTGGAGCTTCCGTGGAAAGACCTGCCGAAAAAGGAGCAGGAAGCATTTTTTGAGATGGTGGATCATCTGGAAGAATATTCCTGTGTGGATCAGGTGGTAAAAGAAATTGTAATGGAACAGGCGGAAACTTATATCAATCACGAAGGGACGTTGGAAGAATGCGCAGCTTCAGCGGTAGAAAAGGTCAATCTCTATCAACAGGAATAAAGAAGAAAAGAGCGGGAATCTGCTTTATATTGCCTAGCGTGATCGGGGTGTTGGTTTTTTTTATATTACCATTTCTTGATGTTGTCAGACGATCTGTCAGCAACACGTCGGGCACAAGATATGTGGGAGCGAGGAACTACATGAATGTGGCAGAAAATGAAGCGTTCCGTTTGAGTGTACAAAATACAGCCCGCTTTTTACTGATCAGTGTGCCTTTACTTTTTCTTGTATCTTTGCTTCTTGCTTATTATATTAACACACAGATTGTGAGGAAGGGGCTTGTAAAGGCAGTGCTTTTATTTCCCATGATCCTTCCGGTATCGACAACGACTTTGTTCTGTAGAATTTTGTTTGATAATGCGGGAATCCTGAACGGAGCATTTCAGAAACTGGGAATGGATACCCTCAGACTGATGGATACAGGGTCTGTATTCTGGGTACTGGTGGCGCTGTATTTCTGGAAAAATATTGGTTTCTGTGTGGTACTTTGGAGTGCCGCTATGGAAGCAATCCCGAAGGAAATCTTCGAGGCGGCGCGGTTAGACGGAGCGGGATTCGTGACGAAGGTTATGCGAATCATTCTTCCACTCCTGTCAACATCGGCATTTATCATTCTTCTGCTTCTTATACTGAACAGCTTTAAAGTATTTCGGGAGTCGTATATGTTAGCAGGAAATTATCCGCATCGGTCGATCTATATGACGCAGAATATATTTAATAACTGGTTTCAGAGCTTTTCCATTGAGAAAATGGCGGCGGGAGCAGTTCTGGTGGCTTTTGTGCTGGCAATATTTGTGTTGCTTTTGCAGAGACAACTGATTAAGAAGGTGTATGAAAAATGAGATATTTACAAAAGGTTTGGAAATGGCTCTTTGGCATTATAGTGGTGCTTATTTTTTGCCTGCCGGTCGTTTTTCTTCTTGCTGGTTCTCTGAAAGGAACAAAAGAATTGACAGACAGTCTCGGAGCGGTGATAGCCGGAAAAGGAGGAGACTTACAGTGGAACTTCTTTCCTGCATATCCAACACTTCGCCATTACGTGAAGGTTTTGCTTGACAGTCCGCAGTTCTGGACATTATTTTGGAACTCTGTGAAACTTACAAGTGTTACCGTATTAGGACAGATCCTGATCAGTATTCCGGCGGCGTGGGGATTTGCAAGGTATCGATTTACACATGCAATATTCCGCATTTATATGATTTTGATGATGATACCGTTTCAAGTTAGAATGATATCGGAATATTTGCTTTTACAGAGGATGGACCTTCTTGATTCTTTCTGGGGAATTGTTTTACCGGCAGTATTTTCAGCATATCCGGTATTTATTATGTTTCAGTTTTTTGTCAGTATTCCGGAAGAAGTGCTTGACGCGGCAAGAATCGATGGGGCAACACAGTGGCAGCTGTTTGTAAGGATCGGCGTACCGCTTGGGAAAACGGGAATCATAAGCTCCATGATGTTGAGCGTTCTGGAGTGTTGGAATATGATAGAACAGCCAATGGTATTTCTGGATACGAAATCACTGTGGCCGGTGGCGTTGTATGTGCCGCAGATTACAGAAAACGGAATTGGTGTTTCGTTTGCTGTTTCTATTCTTGTGCTAATTTTACCGTTTTTGGTATTTTTGGCAGGGCAGGAGTATATACAGAAGGGAATTGCTGCTTTTATGAAGGGTGAATGATGACAGGAGATAAGGACATGCGGAATAAAGTATTGAAGAGCATAGGAATTTTTCTGATCGTGGCAGTGTTGTGTACGATTATTTCGCGGGGGCTCTATGTGGCTTCCATTGCAGATGTGACACTTAAGGAGCCGAATGCACGAGTGCTGAATCATGATATTGAAACAAGTGGAATGATCGAGCAGAAAAGGAAAATCGTTGTTTTGACAGAAGCAGATCAGATTGTTACAGATATTTATGTAAAAGAAGGGCAGGAGGTGAAAAGCGGAGATCCTCTCTTTTCTATAGATCTTGATTATTTAAAACAGCAGATCGATGTTATGAAAAATGAGCGAAAGCAATTAGGATATCAGATCGAGGATGCGAAGAATCAAGAGGAAGATAAGAAGAAGCAGGAAAATTTAAACCGCGGGCAGGCAAAAGACAATTATGACTATCTTGCGGATAAATGGGAGACACAGATAGCTAAGGACGCGGAGGCTGTGGAGAGTGCAAAAGAAGCTTATGAGAACAGCTTGAAACAAGAGACAGAAGATGGAAGTGAAACACAGCAGCTTCTTGCGGAGTGGGAAGAGGCACAGGCTCAGTATGAGGCAGATATCACCCAGAGAGACGGAGAACTTTTTGAAGCAGGTCAGACAGTGGAATCCAGTCAGTTGACGGGGGCAGATAGCACTTCGGAAGAACAGCTTAAGCTTCAAAGAGAGCAGATTGACATGAAGATGGAAGGACTTAATTTGCTGGCTTCGCAAGAGGGGAAGGTCTTATCGGATACAGAAGGAGCGGTGTCAGAAATTCTTGTCCATACAGGAGAAGCTACACCGGTTACAGCCAGTATACTGCTGTCTGATCTTTCTTCGGGAATCCAGGCAACGGTTACATTAAATGCAGATGAGGCAAAGCATATCACAGAACAATCGCAGGTGACTATGCGCGGAACCGGAAGTAGTGGGGAAGAAGTTGTTCTTACAGACGTCAAGATTCAATCGATAAAGGAAAAGAAGGATGCGGAAAATGATTCTGCTTTTGAAGTTGTGTTAGAGTCAGCGGAACCATTGTTTGAAGAAGGAGCGAATGTTTCGGTGGAAATTAAGAATCCTTCGAAAGAGTATGAAATTTGTATCCCTCTTGAAGCGCTTCATACAGATGGAGTCGATAAGTATGCAGTCTATATTGCTGAGGAGCAGGATGCGTTGATTGGCAAAGAGCTTACGGTAAGAAAAGTACCGGTGAAGATTCTGGATAAAGATGCAGAATTTGCGGCGATAGAAAATGATACCTTATCCAATCAGCAGAAAATCATTGTTTCATGTGAAAAAGCCATTGAAGAGGGTATGACGGTAAAAGAGAAGGAAACATAAATGAAAAAAAGAAATATTTTCATAAGCGTCGCTCTTGTTTTAGTCGGGATACTTGCCTTTTGTTTTGCGATTAATAAGGCGGCAGAATTGAAAGAATATCAGAAAACTTCATGTATGAAATTGGAACATGAGATAGATGGAGTGTCCGCGGAACAGGCAGCGATTGATTTTATGAAAAATGAAAAAAAGCAGCTTGTATTTTGGTCGAAAGAAAGGACAGGAGCATGTGAAAATCCAATGTTCAACAGATCTATGAAAATGAAAGAAATGATTTTCTGTGGAGAATTGCCGCTTTTGCTGCCGGAGTGTGGATCGACTGGTGAGAGGGAATGGAGTCAAGAGTGTATTGTTGATGAAGAAGCCTCACTCCAGTTATTTGGCAATAAAAATGCGACAGGACAAATGATTGAACTTGGCGGAAAAAAATATACGATCTGTCTTACGATCAAAGGAGAAGAAGGGATTGTGATACGAAAGGCGGAAGCCAGAGAGCTGCTGCAATACGTATCAACAAGGGGAAAGCAAGGAGAAAATCGAGAGGCGATACAGAAACTCACAATGAATTATGGGATTGCCGGAGAAGAAATCATGCTGTCGCTGTTTTATTGTATCGCCAGTCTGATTCTTGGCTTAATTCCGGCTGTCTGTGGTGTCTTGGGAGTTGTTCAGTTGTTAAATATATGGAAAGGGGAGAAGCAAAAGATCAAGATTGGGTGGTTAGAAAAAGGTTTTACAGGAGTGGTTGCCGCAATTCTTATACTTTGGATCTGTATGAAGCTTTTTCAGCCGGAACTTGGAATTTCTCTTTATCCGTTATCTGATTTTGATAGCTGGTCACAGCAGATCAAATGGATTGCAAAGCAGTTGCCAAGGACGATGGAGATGGAGAAACCTTGGATATTAGCAACATTTTTTACTGCCTTTAGAAAGTGTTTGAGTGCTTCGGCACTGTCGGCAGTTTGTTTATGGAGTGGAATACGATTATATGAAAGAAGAATAAATGGAGTGTGAACGAGACATGAAAGGTTTGACAAAAAGACAGGAAGACGTAATGAATATTTTGTGGGATGCGAAGAAACCGATCATCGCATCAGAGATTGTGAAAACAGGAACCGATCTGAATATCAATACCGTTCAGGCGGCGCTTCGCAGTTTGATCAAGAAGAATTATATTGAAGTGGCAGAAATCGTATACAGCGGAACCGTGCTCACCAGAAGTTATCGGGCGATTGTCAAAAGAGAAGAAGTCCCCAATGAGACAGCCAACGAGATACGAAAAGCATTGAGGGAAGAAGATGTATTTGCCCGCTATATTGATGAATTTGATGATTCTGTATTGCTTGCAAAATTAGAAACAATTATTGAAGCGAAGAGAAAAGAATTAGAAAAAGCAAAGTAAGATACGGAAAGAAAGTGTGAGAAAAACATGGTAGAGCTGAATGAACGCGCAAAAGAATATTTGTCCAGAGTAAAGTGGCAGCATGTTGTGCTGAATATTGAGGAGATTACCAGCTGATGTGCGCCTCCGTATAAGGAGATGTCTGTAAGTTTTACGGACGAGGATGAAGAAGCCATGGCAGAAAAAGGATATGCCATGGATAAAAGTGAACTGGGTAATGTATACTATCCGAGGGAAGGAATCTGCATTGAGGAAGGTATTGCGATCCACTACATGGATTATCCGTGGATCAGTTGTTTTGAAGTGAAAGGAATTAAGATTTTGTAGAGAGGTTCGCTTTGCATACAAAAAACCGGGCAGCAGTTGACTGTCCGGTTTTTCTTCTTAATCTCATTTTCTGTATTGCTTTTAAATATCCAACGCTGTCGTTTTATATAAATAAAAGGTACATCTAAATTATGATTAATAGGGATTAGAGCTTTGTTACGTTTACTGCCTGAGGGCCTTTTGCACCTTCAGTTACGTCGTATTCTACTTCCTGACCTTCTTCTAAAGACTTGAAGCCTTCCATGTTAAGTCCGGAGTAATGTACGAATACATCGTTTCCTGATTCATCAGAGATAAATCCGTAACCTTTTTGGTTGTTAAACCACTTTACTGTACCTCTCATTGTGATACCTCCATTAAATGTGAATGACTTGTTACTGTATCTTGTTTTTAAAAAGTAAGATACTTCGTCACTTTAGCATAAATGAATGAAAAAGTCAATAAATTTGATGGTAATTTCTGCTATTTCTCACAAAGAAAAGAGACGTTTTCCGACAACATCAGACATCCCTATCTTGACGAAAGAAAGGTTAAAGTGTAAAGTATACTCATAAGACTGTCCGTAAGACGGGCTTTAAGTGAGGAAAGATTTATGATTACATTAACAGGAAAAAAGATATCAGAAGGAATTGCGATTGGAAAGCTGTCTTTCTATAAGCGAGATATTAAAGAAATTAAAGAAATCTATGTAAAAGATATAGAGAAAGAAGTTGCCAGATTTCAGAAGGCAAGAGAAAAAGCGGTGATGGAGCTTCGGGTGCTCTACGGAAATTCCATACGGGAAGTAGGAGAAGCCAATGCCGCTATTTTTGAAATGCAGCAGGAGATTCTGGAAGACGAAGATTTTGGCGAGAAAGTAACAAGTATTATCTTAGAAGAGAAGCTGAATGCAGAGTATGCGGTTCAGCAGACAGCAGACTATTTTGTAAAGGCAGGATCTGAGATTGACAAAAACTATATCCAAGGACATGAAGCGGATGTCAAAGACGTTGCACTTCGTCTGATCCGGATTCTGTCCAGAAGCTGGAAGGATAAACTTCTGTCGGATGAACCATTTATCATGGCGGCGCCGGAATTGTATCCAAGTGAGGCCATGCAGCTGGAGAAAAGCAAGGTGCTTGGATTTGTTACCAGATATGGAACCATCAATTCTCACACAGCGGTGATTGCAAGAACAAAGGGGATTCCGTCGGTGATCGGTCTTGGGGAAGCTTTAAAGAAAGAATATGACGGTAAGACAATCATCATAGACGGTTTCGAGGGAAAAGTATACATTGAACCGGATTATACAACGATTACCCGCATGAAGAAGAGACAGGATACCGACCATGTGAAAGTGAAGGATCTGGAACGGTTGAAAGGAAAAGACAATATCACGCAGAGCGGTCAGAGAATTGATATCTGTGCCAATATTGCAAGCAGAGAAGATATTGAGCGTGTGATTCGAAGTGATGCTGGAGGAATCGGCTTATTCCGAAGTGAATTTATCTATATGGATAACGGTGGGAAGCTTCCTACAGAAGACCAGCAGTTTGCCATTTACAAGCTGGCGGCAGAATCTATGGGAATGAAGCGTGTTGTTATCCGTACAGCAGACCTTGGCGGTGATAAACTGGCAGACTGCTTTGAAATGGACAAGGAGAACAATCCGGCATTAGGATATCGTGGAATCCGCATTTCGCTGGAAAAAGACGAGATGTTCCGCACACAGCTTCGAGCGATTCTGCGTGCGTCCGTTTACGGAAATGTATCCATTATGTTTCCGATGATTACTTCTCTGGAGGAAGTAAAGGCAGCAAAGGTGCAGCTGGAGCGTGCGAAGAAGGAATTAAGCGCCAATAAGACTGCTTATAACAAAGACATTGAAGTGGGAGTGATGATCGAAACTCCGGCGGCAGTTATGATCAGCGGTGAGCTGGCAAGAGAAGTTGACTTCTTCAGCATCGGAACGAATGACCTTCTACAGTTTACATTGGGAATGGACAGAACCAATGCGAAGATTGACAGTTACTATAATCCACATCATCCGGCATTGTTGAAGATGATAAGGATCATTACAAATAACGGACATCTGGAGGAAAAGAGAATCAGCATATGCGGAGATCTGGCGTCAGACCTTTCATTGACGGAATATTTCCTTCAGATTGGAATTGACGAATTGTCCGTAGCGCCGGGGCAGGTGCTGGGACTTCGTAAGAAGATCCGTGAGATTCAATAAAATTTCATAATATTCAACCATATTCAGGAAGAATAAAAACCATCATGAAGTCGAAAGATAAGCATGATGGTTTTTTATGCATTTTGCATAAAAACTGATGAGCGATTTTGGAACATATTTTGAACGAAAATAGTTGATTGTGACTGAAAATGACTGTATTATGAATTTAAAGATGAATGAAGTTGAAAGAAAATGACTGAAAATGAAAAAATAGAAAGAGAAAAAGAAGGAGAAAGAGTATGCTGGCAGAAGAGAGATTTCGGGAAATATTGAAAATTGTAAATGACAAGAAGACCGTTACAGTTCAGGAACTGACTGCTTTGTTGCGGACTTCCGAATCTACGATCCGCAGAGACCTTACCACACTCCATAAGCGAGGAGCACTGATCAAGGTACATGGCGGCGCTACGACTGCAGAGTCCGAAACGATGACAAGAGATGCGGATCTTTCTTTGAGAAGTACTTTGAATAAGGAAGAGAAGGCTGTGATCGGTAAATATGCGGCAGGTCTGATCAGGGAGGAAGATTTTGTATATCTGGATGCAGGAAGCAGTGTGGATGTGATGATTGATTACATTACGGAGTCAGGCGCACTGTATGTGACCAACTCTGTAAGTCATGCCCAGAAATTATTGAAAAAGGGCATGCGCGTATTCCTGATCGGAGGAGAGTTAAAGGCGGTTACAGAGGCAATCGTCGGAGCAGAAGCAGTAGAAGGTCTGAAAAAGTATCATTTTACAAAAGGCTTTTTCGGAACGAACGGGGCGGATGCAGTTTCAGGTTACACAACACCGGATATTACAGAGGCTCTTGTAAAAGAAAAGGCAATGCAGCAATGCAGAAAAAATTATGTATTGTCAGATTCGTCCAAAATCAATCAGATTTCATCGGTCACTTTTGCTGATTTCCAGTCCGCACAGTTGATCACAACAAAGCTTCAGGATGAATCTTACAAAAAATATACAAATATTATGGAGGTTTAGTCAATGATTTACACAGTTACTTTTAATCCTTCTCTGGATTATATCGTCTCTGTGAAGGACTTCAAACTTGGTCTTACCAATCGCACAGACTCAGAACTGATGCTGCCGGGAGGAAAAGGAATCAATGTATCCATTGTTCTTAAGAATCTGGAGATTGATAATACAGCGCTTGGGTTCGTGGCTGGGTTCACCGGCAAAGAGGTCGTAAAACGATTGGAGAAGTTTGGCGTGAAAAATGGATTTCTTGAGATTCCGGAAGGGTTTACACGGATCAATGTGAAATTAAAATCCATTGACGGTACAGAGATTAATGGGCAGGGTCCTTCTATCAGTGAAGAAAAGATAGAACAGCTTATGACCAGGCTTGATGAGATGGGAGAGGGTGACGTTCTCTTTTTGTCAGGAAGTATTCCGGCTTCTATGCCCGATGATACTTACCAGAAGATTATGGAGCGTCTGAAAGATAAGGGCGTTCTGATCTCCGTAGATGCGACACAGGAATTGCTTCTGAAGGTGCTTCCGTATCACCCATTCCTGATCAAGCCGAACAATCACGAATTAGGTGAGATCTTTGGTGTGGAATTAAGGACGAGAGAATCGGTTGTTCCTTACGGGAAGAAGCTTCAGGAGATGGGCGCAGAGAATGTGCTGATTTCTATGGCAGGAGAAGGAGCGGTCCTGATCGCATCAGATGGGCAGGTCTATGATGCTCCGGCTCCGAAAGGAATTTTGAAAAATGGTGTAGGCGCCGGAGATTCTATGGTCGCCGGGTTTATGGCAGGCTGGCTGGAAAGAAAAGAATACCGGCATGCATTTCACATGGGTGTTGCGGCAGGAAGTGCAAGTGCGTTTTCCGAGCAGCTGGCTGTAAAAGAAGAAATAGATCAAGTATATGAACAGGTTGTAAAAACCGCAGGAGGGAAAGAAGAATGAGAATCACAGATTTATTGGATGTAAGAAGTATCTCACTGGATGCAGCGCCTAAGAGCAAACAGGAGGCAATTGATGCGGCGGTTGCTCTTATGGTGAAGAGCGGAAAGATCAATGATGAAGAGGCTTATAAAAAACAAGTCTATGCAAGAGAAGAAGAAAGCACCACCGGAATCGGAGAAGGAATTGCGATTCCACATGGAAAATGTGACGCAGTTGACCGTCCGGGACTTGCTGCAATGGTGATCCGTGAAGGAGTAGATTTTGATTCCTTAGACGGAGCGCCGGTAACACTGTTGTTCCTGATCGCAGCTCCGAATACGGAGGATAATGTACATCTGGATGTGTTGAGTAAATTGTCCATGATGTTAATGGATGAAGCGTTTACGGAAAATCTTCGCAAGGCTGAGACACCGGAACAATTTCTTGCAATCATCGATCAGGCAGATGAAGAGAAGAAGAGTGTGGATGAAAGACTGGCAGATGTAGAAGAGGCAAAAGAAGATCAGGTTAAAATCCTGGCAGTGACGTCTTGTCCGACCGGAATTGCTCATACTTATATGGCAGCAGAAGGAATTGAGAAAGCAGCAAAAGCAAAAAATTGTTTTGTGAAAGTAGAGACAAGAGGTTCCGGCGGTGCAAAAAATGTACTTACAGATGAAGAGATTCAGGCGGCGGACTGTATTATTGTGGCAGCAGACGCACAGGTTCCAATGGATCGTTTTGATGGGAAGAAAGTCATCGAGCGTCAGGTGTCTGACGGAATCAATAAGGCAGATGAATTAGTAGAGCTTGCCATTTCCGGCAATGTTCCGGTATATAAAAGCAGCACCGGAGGAGAAAAGAAACAGGCTGCAAAGAGCGGCGGAAGTGTAGGTCATAAGATTTATACACAGCTGATGAACGGTGTTTCCCATATGCTTCCGTTCGTAGTAGGAGGAGGTATTCTCATTGCAATCGCTTTCCTTCTTGACGGTATGCTGGTAGATATCAATTCTTTATCGGTTGCAGACCGTGCTAACTTTGGTACCATCACACCGGTGGCTGCATTGTTTAAAAATATTGGTGGTGTAGCATTTGGATTTATGCTTCCAGTACTTGCAGGATTTATTGCGATGGCGATCGGCGACAGACCGGCGCTGGCAGTTGGCTTTGTGGGCGGTATGATGGCAGCAAGCGGAGCGTCCGGTTTCTTAGGAGCGCTGGTGGCTGGTTTCGCAGCAGGCTATTTGATCCTTGCACTTCGCAAAGCATGTGATAAGCTTCCGCAGGCAATCGAGAAGATTGCTCCGGTACTCATTTATCCGGTACTGGGTATTCTGATCATGGGACTTGGTATGACATTTATCGTAGAGCCGGTCATGGGAGGAATTAACACAGCGTTGAATAATGGTTTGACAAGTATGGGCGGTTCCAGTAAGCTGATTTTAGGCCTGGTACTTGGCGGTATGATGGCAATTGATATGGGCGGCCCGTTTAATAAAGCCTCTTATGTGTTTGGTACGGCAGCGATCGCATCTGGAAATTATGACGTTATGGCAGCTGTTATGATCGGCGGTATGGTTCCGCCATGTGCTATCGCATTGGCAACACTTTTGTTTAAGAATAAATTTACAAAAGAAGAAAGAGAATCCGGACCCATGAACTTTATTATGGGACTTGCATTTATTACAGAAGGTGCGATTCCATACGCAGCAGCAGACCCGCTTCACGTGTTGCCATCCTGTATCATTGGTTCGGGACTGGCAGGCGCGCTGTCTATGGCGTTTGGCTGTACGTTGATGGCTCCTCACGGAGGAATCTTCGTAGTACCGGTGATGGAAAATGCAGTCATGTATCTGCTTGCCCTTGTGATCGGAACGGTTGTCTCAGCAGTCCTGCTGGGTGTTTTAAAGAAAAAAGTAACAGAATAGATGAAGGAAGAAACAATAATAAGATAAAATAAAAACCAATCAAAGAAAACGGAGGAATGAATCATGAAAGAATTTCAGTATGTAATCACAGATCCAGAAGGAATCCATGCAAGACCGGCAGGGCTTCTTGTAAAGAAAGCCAATGAGTTCGCATCCAAAGTGACAATCAAAAAAGGCGAGAAGAGTGCAGATGCTAAAAGAATTTTTGCAGTCATGGGTATGGGTGTAAAGAAAGCAGACGAGATTACTGTCTGCGTAGAAGGAGAAGACGAGGGAGCCGCTTCTGAAGCAATGGAGCAGTTCTTAAAAGAAAACCTGTAAGAGGGGAAGATGGCAATGATTACATTATCGGGAAAAAGTGTGTTTGGCGGAATCGCCATTGGAAAGATTTCATTTTATAAGAGAAATGAAATTACGATCAAGAGAAGTCATGTGGAAGATACAGAGGCAGAAATAAAGCGTTTTGAAAAAGCGAAAGAACAGGCGTCAGCAGAGCTTCAGCAATTACATGACAAGGCAATGGATGATGTGGGTGAGACAAATGCCATGATCTTCGAGATCCATCAAATGATGCTGGAAGATCTGGATTATGTGGAGTCTATCGTAAATATTATTACAACGCAGGAAGTGAACGCAGAGTATGCGGTTGGAACAACAGCAGATAATTTCGCTGCCATGTTCGCGGCAATGGATGATGCGTATATGCAGGGGAGAGCTGCAGACGTGAAGGATGTCTCAGAACGTCTCATCAAAGTATTATCAAACAGTGAGCACGCTGCCATGGAAATGGAAGAGCCGGTGATCATTGCAGCCGACGACCTTGTGCCAAGTGAAACCGTACAGCTTGATAAAGATAAAGTGCTTGCCTTTGTTACAATGTACGGCTCTTCAAATTCACATACAGCCATTCTGGCACGAACAATGAACATTCCGGCAGTGATCGGTCTTGGTGAAGCTTTGAAGCAGGAATATGACGGAAAACTTGCAATTGTAGACGGAATGGATGGCGTAATCTATATAGATCCTGATGCAAAGACCATGGAAGCCATGCAGAAAAAACAAAAAGAAGACATGGAGAAGAAGGAACTTCTGGAGCAGTTAAAGGGCAAAGAAAATGTGACAAAAAGCGGTCAGAAAGTAAATGTCTACGCCAACATCGGCAATCTGTCCGATGTGGGGGCTGTGCTTCAGAATGATGCCGGGGGCATCGGTTTGTTCCGAAGTGAATTCCTCTATTTGGAGAGCGAGACCTTCCCTACAGAAGAGCAGCAGTTCAAGGTGTATAAACAAGTGGCGGAAAATATGGCAGGTAAGCGGGTAATTATTCGTACGCTGGATATCGGAGCCGATAAACAGGCGGATTATTTTGGACTAGATAAAGAAGAAAATCCTGCTCTTGGATATCGTGCGATTCGTATCTGCCTCACCAGACCGGAGATCTTCAAGACTCAGCTTCGCGCACTGTACCGCGCATCTGCTTATGGACAGATTGCAATTATGTTTCCGATGATCATCTCCGTGGATGAGGTAAAGAAGATCAAGGAAATGATTCAAATGGTACAAGAAGAGCTTACAGAAGAAGGTGTAGATTTCCGCAGGGATGTGGAGATCGGTGTGATGATCGAGACGCCGGCTGCTGTCATGGTCAGTCATGAGCTTGCGAAAGAGGTCGATTTCTTCAGTGTAGGTACTAACGATCTGACACAGTATACCCTTGCCATTGACAGACAGAATCAAAAACTGGAATCATTTTATGATGCCCATCATCCGGCAGTATTGTCTATGATTCGCATGGCAGCAGAAAATGCGCATCGAGAGGGAAAATGGATTGGCATCTGCGGAGAGCTTGCGGCTGATCTTACACTGACAAAGACGTTTCTTGAAATGGGAATTGATGAGCTGTCTGTGGCTCCGGGAATGATTCTTCCTCTGAGAAAAACCGTTCGTGAGTGTGAATAATATAAAAAAGTAATAACTACTCATAATGAGAAGTAATAGATGGAGCCATTTACTTTATGGCTCCATTTTGTTAGAATTGAGCTGTGTTATCTAAAAATGAGATACATGAAGGAGGAAATCAAATGTTAGAGAAGTTTTTCAAACTTAAGGAGAACGGTACAGATGCAAAGACTGAGATTCTTGCCGGAATCACTACTTTTATGACAATGGCGTACATTCTGGCAGTGAATCCAAGTATTCTGGCTGCAGCCGGTATGGATCAAGGGGCAGTGTTTACTGCAACTGCTCTTGCAGCGTTGATTGGTACTTTATTGATGGCAGTATGTGCGAATTATCCATTTGCGCTTGCACCGGGTATGGGACTGAATGCGTATTTCGCATATACCGTAGTGCTTGGAATGGGGTATGACTGGCAGGTTGCACTGACCGCAGTTTTTGTGGAAGGTATTGTGTTCATCGTTTTATCTCTCACAAATGTGCGTGAAGCAATCTTTAATGCGATCCCGAAGAATTTAAAAGCGGCTGTCAGCGTGGGAATCGGTCTGTTTATTGCATTTATCGGACTTCAGAATGCGAAGATTGTAATTGGCGGAGCAACATTGGTTGAGTTATTCTCTCTTGAAAATTACAATATGGTAAATGGTGTAGAAGCAACATTTAACGATGTTGGTATTACCGTTGTGCTGGCAATCATCGGAATTATTATCACAGGTATCCTTGTGATCAAGAATGTAAAAGGAAATATTTTGTGGGGAATTCTTGCTACATGGATCATTGGAATCATCTGCCAGTTTGCAGGGGTGTATGTTCCAAATCCGGAAATCGGATTTTACAGCCTGCTTCCGGATTTCAGCAACGGACTTTCTATTCCAAGTCTTGCGCCGGTATTCGGAAAACTTGATTTTTCAGGTGTCTTTTCACTGAATTTTATTGTTGTTATTTTTGCATTCCTTTTCGTAGATATGTTTGACACAATCGGAACATTGATTGGTGTATCCTCTAAGGCGGATATGCTGGATGAAAACGGGAAATTGCCAAGAATCAAGGGCGCGCTTCTTGCAGATGCAGTTGCAACAACAGCAGGAGCAGTTCTTGGTACAAGTACAACAACTACATTTGTAGAGAGTGCATCCGGTGTATCTGAAGGCGGAAGAACAGGTCTTACTGCAGTGACAACTGCCATTTTATTTGGACTGGCACTGTTCCTGTCTCCGATTTTCCTTGCAATTCCATCATTTGCAACAGCTCCGGCGCTTGTGGTTGTTGGATTCTATATGCTGACAAATGTGGTAAATATCGACTTTAACGATATTTCTGAGGCGCTTCCATGCTATATCTGTATCGGAGCAATGCCATTTTTCTACAGCATTTCAGAAGGTATTTCTATGGGAGTAATTTCCTATGTTGCATTGAACCTTCTGACAGGAAAAGTAAAAGAGAAAAAGATCAGTATCTTGATGTATGTGCTTGCTGTCTTATTTATTTTGAAATATATTTTCTTATAAGAACATGCGGGAGAAAAAGATACTTCTGTAAAAGAATAGAAGAGGTGTTGAACAGCTTGTCATTTTGGAAGACTTCCATTATGGCAGGCTGTTTTTCTTTTCTATTGTACCGGAGCAAACAATCAGGTATAATTCTTTATAGACAGTGAATCAGTACGATATTTGAAAGGTAAAAAAGGATCATAACAATGAATTTACTCACAATGGAACATATTACAAAATCATATACAGACCGCGTACTTTTGGATGATGTGGATTTTGGGATTAATGAAAATGAAAAAATCGGAATCATCGGTGTAAATGGCATGGGAAAATCTACACTTCTTAAGATTGCGGCAGGAATCACGCCTTTTGATCAAGGAAAGATCAGTATGGGAAATCAAGTGAAGATCTGTTATCTTCCACAGACTCCTGTGTTTGAGGAAGGAATGAATATTTTGCAGGCAGCAGTGAATGGGCATGTGGATGAAACAAATCGATGGACGATAGAAGCAGATGCCAAGGCAATGTTGAATAAGCTTGGCTTTTCTGATTACGAAGAAAAAATCGAGCATATGTCGGGAGGACAGAAGAAAAGGGTGGCTTTAGTCAATGCACTTTTGACTTCCGCAGATATTCTGATGCTTGATGAGCCGACCAACCATTTGGACAATGCGATGTCAGAATGGCTGGAAGAGTACCTCATCAAATTCCGCGGTGCGATTTTGATGGTTACCCATGACCGTTACTTTCTGGACCGTGTAGCGAATCGGATCGTGGAAGTGGATCAGGGGAAATTATACAGCTATCCGGGAAATTATGAGCAGTTTGTTACATTAAAAGAAGAGCGGCAGAATATGGAGCTTGCCGCGCAGCGCAAGAGAAAAAGCCTTCTTCGCACAGAACTTGAGTGGCTTCATAGAGGAGCAAGAGCAAGAAGTACGAAGCAGAAGGCGCATATTGATCGGATTCGTGCGTTGCAGGAGATGAAGGATCTTCAAGAAGAAAAAAGAGTTATGTTGGATTCCACGTCCTCCCGCATGGGGAATAAGACGATTGAGCTTTCTGGTATCGGTAAATCATACGGAGAAAAAGAGTTGATAAAAGATTACAGCTATATTTTTCTGCGCCACGACCGTATCGGAATCATTGGCCCCAATGGATGTGGGAAAACAACGCTTCTAAAAATCATAAGCGGTGTAGCAAAGCCGGATCAAGGAATCATAGAGGTGGGGCAGACGATCCGTATGGGCTATTTTTCACAGGAAAATGAATATATGGATGATTCCATGAAAGTGATTGATTACGTCAAAGAGGCAGGAGAATATATAAAGACTTCCGACGGCAGCAGAATCACTGCGTCCCAGATGCTGGAACGTTTTTTATTTGAAGGAGCGATTCAATGGTCGAAGATTGAGAAATTATCCGGCGGGGAAAAAAGAAGGCTTTATCTTCTTCGCATTCTTATGGGTGCTCCCAATGTATTGCTTCTTGACGAGCCGACCAACGATCTGGATATCCAGACGCTTACAATTTTAGAAGATTATTTAGACAGCTTTGACGGAATTATCATTACCGTATCTCATGACCGTTATTTTCTGGATCGAACAGTAAATCGAATTTTTTCTTTTGAAGGAAATGGTGTGATACGCCAATATGAGGGTGGCTATTCCGACTATTTGATCAAAAAGGAGATTGAGTCAGTTTCAGAAGAAGAGAAGCAGGGACAGAAGACTGAAAAGGTTGAGTCGAAGTCGAAAGAGACATGGAAGCAGCGGGAGAAAAAACTGAAATTTACTTACAAAGAACAAAAAGAATTTGAGACGATTGATGATGATATTGCCAAGTTAGAGAGTAAGCTTGAGAAACTGGATCAAGACATTATGAAAAACGCCACCAATTCTGTAAAACTTGGTGAACTTATGAAAGAAAAAGAAGAAACCGAGCAGGCATTGGAAAATAAGATGGAGCGCTGGGTATATTTAAATGATCTCAATGAGAGGATTCAGGGAGGAGAATCGTAACCGTGACCATAAATAAATCTATGAAAAAAGTATTGAAAGCCTTGTCTTTTGATGGGATTGAGGTAGAAGCGGCCAGACAGCTTGCAAATATCAAAGCCATTGATCCGTTAAAGATCTTTCACCGCACCATTGATTATAAAGTCATGAACGGAGATCATGAAGTGCCTATGAGATTATATATGCCGAGTGAAGAAATATCAGAAAATCTTCCGGTATTTTTGTTTTTTCATGGCGGTGGATGGGTGACAGACAGTGTGGATAATTATGAGAGAATCTGTGCCAGACTTGCCGTGGCAACAGAACATCTCGTGATATCAGTAGAATACCGATTAGCGCCGGAGCATAAGTTTCCTACGGGGCTTATGGATTGTTATGCCGTGGCAAAAGCACTTTATACAAGACAGTTCATTTTGAATGTCGATCCGGACAAAATCACACTGATCGGTGACAGTGCGGGCGGAAATCTGGCGGCGGCTGTTTCTTTGATGGCGCGTGACAACGGTGAATTTCTGCCGAAAAGGCAGATCCTCATTTATCCGGCTCTTTTTGGTGATTATACAGACAATTCACCGTTTCCGTCAGTGCATAAATATGGGAGCGATTATCTTCTGACATCGGGGAAGATGAGAGATTATATTGAGCTTTATGCCTCTTGCCCGGAAGATAAAGAAAATAAATATTTTGCACCGCTTATGGAAACCGATTATAGCCATCAACCGGACACCCTTGTGTTAACTGCGGAGTGCGATCCCTTAAGAGACGAGGGAGAAGCCTACGCAAAAAGGCTTAAGGAAGCAGGAAACCGTGTGAAACTCTATCGGATCAAAGACGCCCTTCACGGTTATTTTTCGCTTGGAATTAAATACTTTCATGTAAAAGAAAGCTTTGAATTGATCAATGAATTTTTGAAGGAGGGGGAAGCGGATGTTTGAACAGAGGCGGGCTTATTGGAGAAATCTTGATAATGCTGCCAAGATGTTTTCCGCGGCAAGCAGCCCAAAAGACACTAGAGTATTCCGGTTTTATTGTGTATTGAAAGAACCGGTAGACAGTGGGATTTTACAGGAAGCTTTAAATAAAACGATCAAAAAATATCCCGTGTTTTTATCCGTCATGCGAAAAGGTTTGTTCTGGCACTATCTGGAAAAAAGCGAACTGCGTCCGGTTGTGCGAGAAGAATACAAAGAACCGTGCAGCTGTCTTTATGTAAGGGATAAAAAGGCGCTTCTTTTTGAAGTTACTTATTATGAAAATCGGATTAATTTTGAGGTATTTCATGCACTGACTGATGGTACCGGAGCGACAGAATTTTTGAGAGAACTGGTAAAGAATTATCTGTATCTTGCGCATAAAGAAGAAGGGCTTCCCGAAGTGCAGCTTGCCAAAGATAAACTGACAGTGCAGGATCAGGAAAATGACAGCTTTAGTAAATATTATAATCCGGATCTGAAAAGAACAAAAAGGAAAAAGGTGAAAGCATATCAGATCAAGAAGAGAGGAAAGGAATACGAAGAATTAAAAGTAGTAGAAACAACTCTTTCCGTAAAAGCATTGTTAGAAAAGGCAAGAGCTTACGGAGTATCTGTGACAGTATTACTGACGGCTGCATTTATCTGTGCCATTCACAAAGAAATGAATAAGACACAGGAGAAAAAACCGGTGGTGCTGATGGTTCCGGTAAATCTTCGGAAAATCTTTCCATCAGATTCTATGTTGAATTTTTTCAGCTATATTGAGCCAGGTTATCAATTCGGGACAGGAAAAGATGATTTTGATACTGTATTAAAGGCGGTAAAGCAATATTTCGAAGAACATCTGACAAAAGAAGAAATTGCAGGGCGCATGAATGAATTGATTGCATTTGAAAAGCATAAAATATTAAAGTGGGCTCCGTTGATTTTAAAAGATCCTTGTATCAAAATGGGAGCGAAGATGGCAGAAGGAGAAGTGACAGCAGTTCTTTCTAATATGAGTGCGGTTAAGATGCCGGAAGAATATATGCCGTATATTGAACGGTTTGGCGTCTATACGAGTACCCCGCGAATGGAGCTGTGTGTCTGTTCTTTTAAAGATACGCTGACTTGTGCCTTTACTTCTCGCTACGATAGCTTGAATATCCAGAGGAATTTTTATGAGATCTTAGAAAATATCGGTGTGTCTGCGACGGTTATAGAACCGGAATACCCGGAAGATGCACAGCCGAATTATGAAGGAAGAAAGTTTTACAAAGGTTTTTCCTTTGGCTGTATGATGGCAGCTGTATTTGCGGTAATGGCAAATGTGATTTTTTCACCGCAGCGTCTGTGGTCTGTATTTGTTGCAGCCGGGATTTTCAGCATGTGGGCAGCCCTGTCGGTAGGATATGTGAAACGGCATAATTTACTGAAAAATGCCATGTGGCAGCTGCTTGGCGTGACGATCGGTTGTATCATATGGGATGCCTGTATCGGATGGAGGGGCTGGTCAGTGAACTATGTATTGCCGATCGTATGTTTGCTGATTCAGATTTCCATGGTAATCGTATCCAAGATACAATCACATTCTCCGAGGGAGTATATGATCTATTACGTGATGGCGTCAATGTACAGTATCCTTCTTCCTTTTGTTCTGCTGCTTACAAAGGTGATTCGTTTTCGGGCGCTTGCAGTCCTGTGCGTAGGATTGAGTTTTTTATTTCTGATGGCGCTTATTTTATTTCAAGGGAAAGAGTTTAAAGAAGAAATGCATAAGAAGCTTCATGTGTAAAGCAAATAAGGGAGATTCTAAGGTGGAGGCGAAGAAAGATGGCAAGACGAGTATTTTTGATTGTACTGGACAGTGTAGGAGTCGGAGAGGCGCCGGATGCGGATCGGTTTGATGATGTCGGGTGCGATACGTTTGGTACTTGCGTAAGAAGCGGTTCGCTTCATATTCCGGTCATGGAGAAACTGGGAATTTATAATCTTCAAGGTACATCTTTTCAAGATAACAGAGAACATGTGATTGGATGTTATGGAAAAATGCAGGAGCAGTCGGCAGGAAAAGATACGACGGTAGGTCACTGGGAGATTGCAGGCGTGATCTCACCGAAACCTATGCCGACTTATCCGCATGGATTTCCGCAGGAAATCATACAAGAGTTTGAGCAAAAAACTAGGAGAGGAACGCTTTGTAATCAAGTGTATTCCGGAACAGAAGTCATCAAAGATTACGGGAAAGAGCATGTAGAAACAGGAAAGCTTATTGTATACACTTCCGCAGACAGTGTTTTTCAAGTGGCGGCGCATGAAGAAGTTGTGCCGTTAGAAGAATTATATGAGAATTGCCGGATTGCAAGAAAGATATTGACAGGAGAGCATGGTGTCGGAAGAGTAATCGCAAGACCGTTTGTAGGAACATATCCGAATTACACTCGGACAGTGAATCGCCATGACTTTTCTTTAATGCCGCCGAAGGAGACAATTCTTGATGCGTTGAAACGAGCTGAAAAGGATGTAATCGGTGTAGGAAAAATCTATGATATTTTTGCAGGAAGAGGTATCACAAAGACTTATCCGAATGAGGGAAATGATAAAAATATGGAACGTGTACTGGAGCTTATGGAGAAAGAATTTTCTGGACTTTGTTTTGTAAATCTGGTGGATTTTGATATGTTCTACGGACATCGAAACGATATTGACGGATATGTCCGTGCACTCAATGAAGTGGATCGGCAGTTGGGGATGATGCAGGAAAAGATGAAAGAAGAGGATCTGCTTATCATTACAGCAGATCATGGCTGCGATCCCGGCTTCAAAGGAACCGATCACAGCAGAGAATACACTCCGTGTCTGTGTTACGGAGCGAATCTACGACAAGGCGTTGATCTTGGAATTCGAAAGAGTTTTTCTGATATTGCACAGACGATCGCACAGTATTTGAATGTTGAATTTTCAGGAGATGGAAATAGCTTCTTGGCGGATATTTTGAATTGATTTTTTTAAGTCCTTAAGTCAGCTTACCAGCTGACTTAAGGACTTAAATGTATATCCCATTTCTTCCCATTTGGTCAAAAGTTCATCCAATATCTCGCCATTGGTTTTCGAAGTATTATGAAGAAGAACAATAGCGCCCGGATGGATGCGGGAGAGAAGTTTATCAAAGGCTTCTTCTTTCGTCGGCTGATCGTTTTCGTACCAGTCTACATAGGCAAGACTCCAGAAGAAAGTATGATATCCGAGATTTTTTGCCATCTTAAGGTTTTCAAGATTATATTTTCCCTGTGGAGGGCGATAAAAATGAGAAATCTCTTTGCCTGTAATCTCCTTATATTGTGTCTCTACATCTTTCAATTCTTTTTCAAAAGCTTCCTTAGAAGATATCTGTGACATATCCGGATGATGATAAGTATGATTTCCCACAGTGTGCCCTTCTTTTACCATACGATTTACAAGCTCAGGGCTTGTGGACAGATAATTTCCCACAACGAAGAAAGTGGCGGGCGCATTGTGTTTCTTCAGGGCGTCTAAGATTTTTTCTGTATTTCCATTTTCAAATCCACAGTCAAAGGTAAGATAAATTTCTTTCTTCTTCGTATCTTTTGCATAGTATGCGTTATATTTTTTGAGTTCTTCTATGGAAGCATTTGCTGTAGGATGTTCGCCATCTGTTTGAAATCCCAATCCCCAGTTTTCTGTGGCAGACGCGACCGGAGAGATTGTTTCCTCCGTGTACATCGCAACTTTACGCCCTGCAAAAAAGCAAAGGGTAAAAAGAGCCAGAAGACCGAGAAGCCTTAATAGCAGAGGACGAAAATCAGGTTTGTTAGAGGACATGATGACTCCTGTACGGTGATTTGTATTTAGTCTATGAATGAAAAAACATCTTTATGAGATAAATAAATGAAAAGAGAAAATAAAAATCAAAAAAGTTTGAAAATTCTCTTTTCAAATCAACAAAAATGCTTTATAATAAAAACAGTAATAGTTATTAATTTTTAAGTTTGAGTTAAATAATCTAACCTGTTATTAAAAATGAAGAGTTATGATAAGACAAGAAAAATTATAAAAAGAAAATCAAAAAGGAGGAAACTTATATGTTAAAAGGAAAAATTGCAGTTGTAACCGGAGGAACACGTGGAATAGGATATGCGGTAGTAAGAAAATATCTCGAAAACGGAGCGAAGGTTGTATTGTTTGGCTCCAGAGAAGAGACTGTGGATAAAGCATTAAATAAATTAAAAGAGGAAAATCCGGACTGGGAAGTGAGCGGAGATCACCCGAATCTCTCAGATGCAAAAGAAGTAGAGGCAGCGATTGAAAGAGTAAAAGAAAAATTCGGAAGAATTGATATTCTGGTCAATAATGCAGGAATTTCACAGAGTACGAAGATAGAGGATTATCAGCCAGAGGAATTTGACAAAATTATGGATCTTAATGTAAAGGCATTATTCTATACCATTCAGCCGACTGTAAAAGTTATGCGGGAGCAGGGAGGCGGCTGTATTATTAATACCAGTTCCATGGTAAGTATATCTGGTCAGCCGTCAGGAGTTGGGTACCCGGCAAGTAAATTTGCGGTAAATGGGTTGACGCTTTCGCTGGCAAGAGAGCTTGGACCAAGTAATATCCGTGTAAATGCAGTGGCACCGGGAATTACAAGAACTGATATGGTGGCTGCATTGCCGGAAAAAATGATCCAGCCTCTGATTGCAAATATTCCGCTTCGCAGAGTCGGAGAACCGGAAGATGTGGCAAACGGATTTTTATTCCTTGCCAGTGATCTTGCAAGCTATGTAACCGGTGAAATATTATCAGTAGACGGAGCGATGAGAGCATAAAATACGGGCATAAAAAATAATAACCGGGGACGAAAAAACGTCCCCGGTTTACGTTTGTGCCAGTCTTTACTTCGCGTTTTCGGCGTAGGTTGTTATTACGAGGTCTTCGTAAGGCGCTTCTTTTGTTAATTCTCCGGCACTCTTTAAAATATCTTGCAAGAGCTGGAAACTCTCTTCTTCAAAAACAAGATTATCCTTCCATGTATCCTGTTCATAGTAACGAGTGACGATCGTAGTGATTGTGTCAAGATCTGTTTCTTTGAATTGAGGCTCAATCATTTTTGCGATTTCTTCAGGCGTGTGGTTCTGGACATAATTCATTCCTTTTTGCAGTGCGTTCGTAAAGCCTTGAATGATTTCCGGGTTTTTGTCGATATAACTTTGCTTTGCGGAAAATGCGGTATATGGCACATAACCGCTGTCGGTGCCGAGAGAGGCAACGACATATCCTTTGCCCTCTTTTTCCAGATTAGTAGCGCCGGGTTCAAACTCAACTGAGTTATATAAAATACTACACCTCTAAATCAAAAATTTAAACCCGCTTATCTTATGGGTATTTTCGTCAAAACGGATTTCTTTAATCGTTCTGCGCCAGAAAGCGCGCTTGTGTGTATCGTCTAATTTCTGATAGATATCCTTCCAGTTCCCAGAGAATTCTTCGCGGATATGTGCGTAGTCATCGACAGATACGATCTTATTTCTTTCTTGTTCAGTCTTTAATTTCTTTTCCAATACATCATATTCTGTATCATAAGCATCTTCCGAGATCCGACCTTTTCTGAACATTAGATTTAACCGATCCATTTCCGCTCGGATAGATGCTGTGGCATCTTTCTTTTTCGCATGTTTACCTTTTGTGGTCTGTATTTTATATAACTGGTTTTGAAGTTCTGGGTAGACATGTTCCAGCATATAGTTTTCAACCACAGACTCAGTTATGCAGACATATTTTCCTTTGTGATCAATCTTGCTGAATTTGATAGGGCATTTATAACGCTTATAGAGACTTATGGATCCATCTTTTAGCTTTTGCTTTTTTACATAACCTGTTAGATGCGCTCCGCAGGCCGGACAGATTAGCAGTTGGCTAAATAGATAGACTTGATATGTAGTTGGATGTATTTTAGTAGCGCTGATGTCATTTATAGTCTCAAACTGTTTTAAACTAATATAAGGTTCACAGTAGTCAAGGTTATCTTGATATTTTCCAGCATAAGTTTCGTTCTTAAGAATCCGGTTAGCTTGGTAAACCGTTGGGGCTGCATCTCCGTATTTTTCCGTTATATATAAGATTGTTTGACGTTTAGAAAAAGTCAAAAAGTAATATCGGAAGAGGTCATTAACAATATGCTCTGTTGCAGGATCCTTAACAAGTTTCTTATTGACTGTAATATAACCATAAGGAGCAGCACCTGTCAAATGTTCACCATTTCGTTTTTTATGTTCAAACACAACTTTAATACGTTCGCTGGTTCGGTCAGATTCGTTTTGAGCTACTGCGAGCATAATATTAATTTTAAGCTGACCATCAGCAGTAGATGTGTCATAATCCTCTAAGATGGTTTTCCAATTACAATGATGTTCTTCGAGGATAGCTTGTGTATTGTGATAATCGCGGACATTTCGAAACCAACGATCCAGTTTAGTCACAAGCACCAGGTCTATCGTGTCATTCTGTATATCACCAAGAAGCCTTTGGAAATCTTTCCTGTTTTGGAGCTTTTTTCGTGCGGTCAAACCTTCGTCTGCGTAATATCCAACGATTTCATATCCGTGAGACTCGGCATATTCTGTTAGTAGTTCTTTTTGTGTATCCAAAGATAAACCGGAAGTGGCTTGTATCTCTGTGGATACTCTATCATAGATTGCACATCGGATTTTTTTCATGCAGCATCACCTTCCTTTTGTATGGTATGTAAAAATGGGTATAAAAATAACAGCCAGCGAACTTTCGTTCTCTTGCAAGGCTGCTCCGAAGATGATACAATATATCTGACAAATATAGGTATCTCTTCGGAGATTTCTTACCGTCTCGGTGCGTCAACACTGGGGCGGTTATTTTTTATGTAAAACAAAAGGTGCTTCCGCAACGGGAAACACCTTCGGGTCTAAATTGAATCACAAGCTAGGCGGCGTATCTAGCATCTCAGGTACTCTTTCGAGTGTGTCGGGAGCCTTTCCGACCTTTGTGGTTCAATTTATTGTATTCCCATTATAGAGTAAAATATTCTATTTGTCAAATTTTTTGAGTCGTCCGTTATCTATCCCATGTTTCAGTTTTCCGTTTGTTATTGTGTGAAGAGTAGCGACATACAAATAGTTTTCTTTCATATCCAGTTTAATTCCGATTTGTACGTTTTCACTAAATATCTTAACAAGTTCGAAGCTGTCTCCTGATTCATTTGGATTTACACCTATGTAATCAGGAGAAGAGATGATGGATGAGATAAAACGAAGATATGGAAGACATTCTGGATGTCGTTTTTCGATGTGCTTCTCTAATCCAAAAGATTGATATATTAAATCTTGTTCAAACTGTATAGGAAGATATTTATTGAATTCTTTATTGTAAGATGCAACAGGAAATACTTTGTTGTTCGTGACTTATCTCACCTCTTTTCTTTAGTTCTTCCCCTGCACACTGTGGGGCAGGGGCTTATACCTCTTCCATGACTGCCAGATTTGGGATGAAGAAGATAATGTAATTGTCTATCTTCGTATATTCTCCGTATTTTTCTGTGTAGCAGTCGATACATTCCTGTAAAAATTGTTCTGTTACGCCTAGATATTCCGCTGTTTCATGCCGTGAATGACACCCGGCGCGGAACGCTTGTATAATTCCGGTCAGCCCGATCAGTTTGTTATACCCCCAAAGCCTTGCTTGTCGTTCCTGTTTGCGGTTCTGGGAGTCGGATAAATCTGTTATATCTCCGACAGTTGTATGGTAATGCCCCAGTTCTTCCGCGAGGACGCAGGCTTTTTCTGCGCCATTATCTACAGACGTATTAATTGCGATATTTCCATCTATATAGATACCTTTTAGGTTTTCTTCTCCGAGATAATAATTATGCACTTTTACTGCATTTTCAAAGGCTTCTTGTTCTAATTGTTCAAGTTTATTCAAATAAATCCCTCCACATGTTTTTATCATAGTATCAGATTTGATGTGCAATAATATGGACTTATTTATTTTCTTGCTTAATAAATTTTGCAAATTCTTTTATACGGTCAAGCTGTTCTTCTGTGTATTCCGTTCCATCAAAATGAGCGGCGATGGTGGTTGGTTCATAGTTATTGTCTGCTACCTTTTTTTCAAGTTCATCGGCACTTATACCGAGTGCGTTGCATATTTTACACACATTTACATATCCAGCTTTTTCAGCGCCACGTTCTAGTATTGCTTTAACTGTAGAATATGGTAAACCAGAGATTTTTACAATGTCGGAAACTTTCATTCCTTTTTCTTCCATCAATGCTCTGAGTATTTCTGCTCTTTGTTCCATAATGAATACCTCCTTGATTTGATATTACAATATTGCGTTATAAATGTAAATAAGAAATTGCAAAATATTGCAAAAATATGTTGGTAATTGCGCAATATCAAAGGAGAAAGGAGGAACTTAGATTGCCGGTAATTAAAATTGAGAATTTAGAAGCTGAAATGAAGAGAAACAAAATAAATATGGAGATGGAAAAGAGGATTTATTTTGCAATATGTTCTAACGGTACGTTTGGTTGTTTTAAACGTAAAAGAAACTTTTTGTTCATATCTTAAAAATTTATTTTTAAACTTGATATCCAAATCATAAATCGAAATAGGATGCCAGCCACCCACTCAACCGGTTACACGGAAGGCGATGCAGTTGTAGAATTTCGAATAAGAACCTCTTTGGGAGGGCTTGAAGAAGGATATGATGTGCTGATTATTTATGGAGCGCAGGAATATTTGTATTCTACTCTCTAAATTTGTGTTCTGCTCTTAGTTTTTTCTTTTCGTGCAGGCGCTTTTATGATATGATTCATGTATTAGACTATGGAGGTATATAGAAATGTTAAAAATCTGGATTGTAGGGGCAGCCGGTCAATTAGGAATGGCGATTAATCAAGTGCTGGACCCGTTGGAAGTGGAAGTATTTAATACGGATCAGGAAGAACTTGATATCACTCATACAGATGAAGTGTTGAATTTCGGAGAAATCAACCGTCCTGATGTGATCATCAACTGTGCAGGCGTCGTAGACGTAGAGCTTTGTGAAGCAAATCCGGAGCTGGCATATCGTGTCAATGCACTCGGGGCAAGAAACTTAAGCATTGTTGCCCGCAAGGTGGGGGCGAAGATTGTACAGCTGTCTACAGATGATGTATTTGACGGTCTCAGCAAAGTTCCGTACAGTGAGTTTGATGACACGAATCCGAAGACCGTTTATGGGCGCTCCAAACGGGCTGGCGAGAACTACGTGAAGGAGTTTACACATAAGCATTTTGTTGTGCGAAGCAACTGGGTATACGGAGAAGGAAATAACTTTGTCAACAATGTTCTGGCAGCAGCGAAGGAAGGAAGAGAACTTCCGGTAGCTTCTGACCAGTTTGGTTCTCCGACAAGTGCAAAAGATCTGGCAAGACTGATCCTTCATTTAATTAAGACAAATGAATACGGAACTTATCATGTGACGTGTCAGGGTGTGTGCAGCAGATACGAATTCGCGCAGGAGATTTTAAAGCTGGCAGGGATGGAGACCGGGCTTCGCGCAGTACCGACTGCAGAGTCACAGCTTTCCTCCGCAAGACCGGCATACGCAGTGCTCGATAATTTTATCCTGCGCATTATTGATCTGTATCAGATGCCGCAGTGGAAAGATTCGTTAAAAGAATATATGGAAGAGAGAAAGGAGAGCTAGGATGGGAGCAGAGACAAAGCAGAAGAAAAAAATAGGTCTTACGACAAAAATATTTATTGCCCTCCTTGCAGGTGCTGTGTTTGGAATTGTGCTATGTTATATGGTACCTTCCGGTCATGTGAAAGATGATATTATTGTAGAGGGAATCCTTTATGTGATTGGACAGGGCTTTATCCGCCTGATGAAAATGCTGGTTGTTCCGTTGGTGTTCTGTTCACTGGTGTGTGGAAGTATGGCAATCGGAGATACGAAGAAGCTTGGTACAGTTGGTGTGCGTACACTGATCTTTTACCTCTTTACGACGGCGCTTGCCATTACAGTAGCGCTCAGTGTCGGAAATATTATCAATCCGGGAATCGGTCTTGATATGAGCGCCATTAAGTCCAATGCAGCTGAGGTAGAAGAGATGGCGGCAACCTCTCTCTCCGATACAATCCTCAATATTATTCCCGACAATCCGTTGAATTCTCTGGCAAGCGGTAATATGCTTCAGATCATTGTGTTTGCATTGATCGTAGGTATTATTCTGGCAAAATTAGGAGAACGTACCGAGACCGTTGGGAACTTCTTCAGTCAGTTTAACGATATTATGATGGAAATGACTATGATGGTCATGAGCCTTGCTCCGGTTGGTGTATTCTGCCTGATCGCAAGAACATTTGCCAATATCGGATTCAGCGCGTTTGTTCCATTGGCTAAGTATATGGTTGGTGTGCTTCTTGCTCTGGCAATTCAGTGCTTCATCGTATATCTGGGACTTCTGAAAGTGTTTACAGGATTGAATCCATTTAAATTCATTAAGAATTTCTTCCCGGTGATGGCATTTGCGTTCTCAACAGCCACATCGAATGCAACCATTCCACTGTCTATTGACACGTTGGCTAAGAAAATGGGAGTATCCAAGAAGATTTCTTCCTTTACGATTCCGCTTGGAGCAACGATCAACATGGACGGTACTGCAATTATGCAGGGCGTGGCAGTTGTATTTGCGGCGCAGGCATTTGGAATTCAGCTCGACATGATGGATTATCTGACGGTTATCGGAACGGCAACACTTGCGTCTATCGGAACAGCCGGAGTGCCAAGTGTTGGACTGGTAACACTTACGATGGTATTTAATTCTGTAGGACTTCCGGTGGAAGCAATTGGTCTTATTATGGGTATTGACCGTATCCTGGACATGACAAGAACTGCTGTCAACATTACCGGAGATGCAGTATGTACAACTATTGTTGCGCATCAGAATAAGGCGCTCGACAGAGATGTTTTTAACAATTCTTAATAGATAATAAATAATAGATAAAAAGCTTTTCCTGCGAAGAGGATTTCTTGGCGGTGAAAAGCTTTTGGTGTATAATGAAACATATCACAAGAGACAGGAACTGCTTGGTGAGGAGGAAGATTATGCCGGAGAGACAGGAACTGACGATCAGAGAACAGTTGGAAGCCAGAGAGATACAGTATTTAAGCCAATATGCAAAATTAAGCAGAGATTCTGCCGGAAGAAAGCGAGAAGAAAGACAATGTGATCTTCGCCCGGTCTTTCAAAGAGACAGAGACCGCATTTTACACTGTAAGTCATTTCGGCGTTTGAAGCAGAAGACGCAGGTGTTTTTACTCCCCAAGGGGGATCATTACCGGACAAGACTTACACATACACTGGAGGTATCTCAAAATGCGAGGACCATTGCGAAGGCGTTGCGCTTAAATGAAGATCTCACTGAAGCAATTGCATTGGGGCATGATCTGGGGCATACTCCATTCGGGCATGCAGGAGAGCGTGCGCTTAATCAGATCAGTCCGTCCGGATTTCAGCATAATCTTCAAAGTATCCGTGTGGTTGAGTATTTGGAAAAAGAAGGAAGAGGATTAAATCTTACGCTGGAAGTGTTAGATGGGATTAAGAATCATAAGACCAGTGGGAGACCATGTACGCTGGAGGGGCAGATTGTACGACTTTCTGATAAGATTGCTTACATTAACCATGATATCGATGATGCGATCCGCGGAGGCATCCTAAAACCGGAAGATCTGCCGGAAAAATATACAAAGCTTCTCGGCACTACAACACGAAGCCGACTGGATACGATGGTTCACAATGTGATCATCAACAGTATGGAACAGCCTAAGATCCAGATGTCGGAAGAGATAGAAGAAGCCATGTCCGGTCTTCGGAAGTTTCTTTTTGAGCATGTGTATCTGAATCCGAAGGCAAAAGGAGAAGAAACGAAAGCAATCAATATGATTTCCAATTTATTTGAATACTATATGGAACATATGGAGGCGTTGCCGGAAGAATTTCTGAAAATGACGGAAGAGTGGGGAGAGTCAAAAGAGCGGATTGTGTGTGATTATATTGCGGGAATGACGGATAATTATGCAGTGAAAAAGTTTCAGGAATATTTTGTTCCGGAATCTTGGAAATTTTAAAAGGAAATCCGATACTTTTGTCGAATATTATATATGAGGACTGATTTATGTATTATTCAGATGAGATTATAGAAGAAGTAAGATCAAAAAATGATATTGTAGATGTGATTTCCAGTTATGTGAAATTACAGAAAAAAGGAAGCTCTTATTTTGGACTCTGTCCATTCCACAATGAGAAGTCTCCGTCTTTTTCGGTCAGCAGAGAGAAGCAGATGTATTATTGCTTTGGATGTGGTGCAGGCGGCAATGTCTTTACATTTCTGATGGAATACGAAAACTATTCGTTCCAGGAAGCGCTGAAATATCTGGCAGATCGGGCAGGGGTGGATCTTCCGGAGGCAGAATACTCCAAAGAGGCAAGAGAACGGGCAGATCAGAAAGCAATCCTGTTGGAGATCAATAAAGTGGCGGCACAGTATTTTTATGTGCAGTTAAAGAGTCCGCAAGGCGCACATGCGCTTTCTTATCTCAAAGACCGGGGGCTTTCGGATGAGATGATCCATTCGTTTGGGCTTGGATATTCCAACAAATACAGCAACGATCTGTATCAATATTTGAAGAGCAAGGGTTATCGTGATGAGCTGATCGTGAAAGCCGGTCTGGTCACGGTGGACGAGCGCTATGGAGCGTCAGATAAATTCTGGAACCGCGTGATGTTCCCAATTATGGACAGCAACAGCCGCGTGATCGGGTTTGGCGGCCGTGTCATGGGAGATGCAAAACCGAAATATTTGAATTCACCGGAGACGATGATCTTTGACAAGAGCCGGAATCTCTATGGACTCAATCGGGCGAGAAGCTCAAGAAAACCATATTTTCTTTTGTGTGAGGGGTATATGGATGTGATTTCGCTCCATCAGGCAGGTTTTTCTAACGCGGTGGCATCACTTGGCACAGCGCTGACGCCGGGGCATGCTTCCCTTATAAAACGGTATGTGAAGGAAGTATATTTGACCTACGATAGCGATGAGGCAGGGACAAAGGCGGCGCTTCGTGCAATGCCAATCTTGAAAGACGTGGGAATTACTGCAAGGATCATTCGCATGGAACCGTATAAAGATCCGGATGAGTTTATTAAGAATCTGGGAGCAGAGGCTTTTGAAGAGCGGATACATAAGGCGAGAAACGGTTTCATGTTCGGTCTGGAAATATTGGAGAGAGATTACGACCTTACAACGCCGGAAGGAAAGACAGATTTCATGAAAGAAGCGGCGAAGCGTCTCGCTCAGTTTGATGAGGAGATCGAACGCAGCAATTATATCGAAGCAGTGGCAAAGACCTATCACGTAGGGTTTGAAGAACTTCGAAAGTTAGTGTTGAAAATGGCGGTTCAGACAGGGCTTGCCAAGCCGGTGGAACGTCCCAAACGTTTAGATGGAAAGAGTAAGGAGAAAGAAGATGGACATGTGAAGTCTCAGAAGATCCTTCTCACATGGCTGATCGAAGACGAGGGCATTTTCAATCAGATCAGAAGATATATCACTCCGGATGATTTTACCGGAGAGTTATATAAAAAGGTGGCAGCACTTCTCTATGAACAGTATGAGGAAAAGGATGTAAATCCGGCAAGAATCATGAATCATTTCACAGATGAAGAGGAACACCGTGAGGTTGCCAGCCTGTTCCATACGAAGATAAGAGAGCTGACGACGATCAGCGAACAGGAAAAGGCGCTGAAAGAAACCATAATCCGGGTGAAGGGGCACAGCATTGATACGGCTGCAAAAAATCTTGCGCCGACAGATATCGCCGGTCTTCAGCGGTTGATGGAAGCAAAAAGGGAACTGCAGGACCTTGAAAAACTGCATATTTCTATTAATTGAGGATAAAATATAAACAAGCAATGAGAGGATGGACACTACATGGAAGAAAACATGGCGAAATTCGAGGAAAAATTAAAAGAACTTGTAAAGCTTGGCAAAAAGAAAAAAAGTGTTCTGGAGATTCAGGAAATCAATGATTATTTCCATGATATCGATCTGGACGCAGAACAGATGGAGAAAGTATTTGAATATTTAGAAAGTCAGAATATTGACGTTTTGCGCATCAACTCAGACGATGATGATATTGATGATTCGGATATTATGCTTTCCGATGAAGACGAAGTGGATATGGAGAAGATCGACCTGTCTGTTCCGGATGGAATCAGCATTGAAGATCCGGTGAGAATGTATCTGAAAGAGATCGGAAAGGTTCCCCTTCTGTCTGCGGAAGAGGAAGTTGAGCTCGCGAGAAGAATGGCAGATGGGGATGAAGATGCAAAGAAAAGACTGGCAGAGGCGAACTTACGTCTCGTTGTCAGCATTGCAAAGCGTTATGTGGGACGAGGCATGCTGTTTCTTGATCTGATCCAGGAAGGAAACTTAGGACTGATCAAAGCTGTTGAAAAATTTGACTATCACAAAGGATTCAAGTTCAGTACGTACGCTACATGGTGGATTCGTCAGGCGATTACAAGAGCAATTGCAGATCAGGCAAGAACCATCCGTATTCCGGTTCATATGGTGGAGACCATCAACAAACTGATCCGTGTTTCCAGACAGTTATTGCAGGAGCTGGGACGTGAACCTACGCCGGAAGAGATTGCAGAGGAATTGGACATGCCGGTGGAGCGTGTCAGAGAGATTCTGAAGATCTCTCAAGAGCCGGTGTCTCTTGAGACCCCGATCGGAGAAGAGGAAGACAGCCATTTGGGAGACTTCATTCAGGATGATAATGTGCCGGTTCCGGCAGAAGCCGCAGCTCAGACATTATTAAAAGAACAGCTGGATGAAGTGTTGGATACACTGACAGAGAGAGAACAGAAGGTGTTAAGGCTCCGTTTCGGTATGAATGATGGACGAGCAAGAACACTGGAAGAAGTAGGAAAAGAATTTGATGTTACCCGTGAGCGTATTCGTCAGATTGAAGCAAAAGCGCTGCGCAAGCTCCGTCATCCGAGCCGCAGCAGAAAATTAAGAGATTATTTGGATTAAGAAAGAGGCGCCTATGGAACTATCAAAGAGACTTTATGCGGTTGCAAGTCTTGTGACAGAGGGCGCCTCTGTTGCAGATATTGGAACCGATCACGGTTACATACCGATTTATCTTATGAAAGAAGGAATTGCTTCGAAGGTGATTGCACTGGATATCAACAAAGGACCTTTGGAGCGTGCAAGACTGCACATTGTAGGAAACGGACTGAAAGGACAGATTGAGACGAGACTGTCGGACGGGCTTTGCAAAGTAATGCCGGGGGAAGTGGATACGATGATTGCCGCCGGCATGGGAGGCGCACTTGTCATTAAGATCCTGACGGAGGGAAAGAGGGTCGTAGATTCTCTGACAGCCTGCATACTCCAGCCACAGTCCGAGATCTGGAAGGTGCGTAAATACCTGTGTGAACACGGTCTTGTCATTGAAGAGGAAGACATGGTGGAAGAGGATGGAAAATTCTATCCGATCATGCGTGTTGTTCACGGAGAGCCGGAAACGTATGAAATGTATGAATACATTTACGGGAAAAAACTTCTGGAAAAAAGACATCCCGTGCTTCATAAATATCTCTTAAGGGAAATCAGCATTCAGGAGAGTATCTTAAGACAGCTGGAGGCAAGAACCGAAAGTGTGAGTGCAAGACAGAGAGAAAAAGAAGTCAGAGATGAAATGAAGCTTACGAGACAGGCATGGAAGGTATTCGAAGAGCATTGATAAACGAACAAAACAGCAGAGTAAAAAGGCAGGTAAGGAGAGAGGCGGATGCAGTGTAAAGAGATCATAGAGGTACTGGAACAGGATTATTCGAGAAGCTATGCACTTCCATGGGATAATGTAGGACTTCTCGCAGGGAGAGACGACAAAGAGGTAAAGAAGATCTATGTGGCTGTAGATGCTACAGATGAAGTGATTGAAGCTGCCTGTGCATGCAAAGCAGATATGCTCATCACACATCATCCTCTGATTTTCGGCGGAAGAATGAAGATCACCAACGAAGATTTTATAGGAAGAAGACTTTTGAAATTGATCAGGCAGGATATTTCCTACTATGCCATGCATACGAATTATGATGTGCTTGGAATGGCAAGTCTGTCGGGGAAAATGTTAAGCCTTCGTGATACAGAAGTTCTGGAAATCACAGAAGAGGAAGAGGGAATCGGAAGAATTGGAAACTTTCCGAAGGAAATGACTCTGGAAGCGTGCTGTGAACAAGTAAAGAAAGCTTTCCGACTGGAGCATGTGAAGGTATTTGGCGACTTGTCCCGAGGAGTCCGTCGTGTTGCCATCTGTCCGGGCTCCGGAAAAAGTGTGATCGGAGTGTCTATTGAGAAGGGGGCGGATGTTCTGGTCACAGGAGACATTGGTCATCATGAAGGAATTGATGCAGCTGCTCAGGGGCTTCCGATCATTGATGCCGGTCATTATGGCGTGGAGCATATTTTTATTGAAGATATGAAACAATATCTCATACAACATTTTCAGGAAATGGAAGTGATCGGGGCGCCGATTAGCCATCCATTTATCATATTGTAAAAGAAAAGGGGCGGTGAGTATGGATAAGTTAACGTATCAAGTGAAAATCGGAGAAGAGATCCGTACCTACGAAGAGGGAACGACTTATGGAGAGATTGCACGCGAATATCAGAAGTTTTATGACCACGACATTGTTCTTGTGATCATAAATGGAAAGCTTCAGGAACTCCATAAGACGGTGAAGATGGACTGTGTGCTGGATTTTGAGACAACAGCAGGAGATATGGGGCATAAGACTTACAAACGAAGTATGAGTCTTCTGCTTGTGAAAGCCATCTATGATGTGGCGCACCATGAAAAGATCAAAAAGGTGCGTATCCACTATTCCGTGAGCAAGGGTTATTACTGTACCATTGACGGAGACATGGAGCTCACACAGGAATTTCTCGACCATGTAGAAAGCCGAATGCGCGAGATTGTAGACATGGATCTTGAGATATCGAAGAAATCCGTAAATACAGACGATGCGATTGCATCATTCAGACAGCACGGAATGTATGATAAGGAGAAATTATTTACTTATCGAAGAGTATCCAAAGTCAACATATACAGTATGAATGAATTCGAAGACTATTATTATGGGTATATGGTGCCAAGTGCAGGATATCTGAAATATTTTAAATTATACAAATACGACGATGGATTTGTGATTCAGATGCCGGAACGCTCTGCACCGGAAATAGTACCTCCGTTTGAACCTCAGAATAAGCTCTTTCAGGTGCTTAAGGAGTCTACAAAATGGGGAGATATGCAGGGAATCGAAACGGTAGGCGCGCTCAATGATAAGATCACAAAAGGGGATATGATGGAGACGGTGCTTGTGCAGGAAGCACTTCAGGAGAAGAAGATTGCCGAGATCGCGGCAACGATCGCATCGAACCCAAAGATTAAATTTGTCCTGATCGCAGGACCGTCCTCTTCCGGGAAGACAACATTTTCCCATCGATTGTCTATCCAGCTTCGTGCCAACGGTCTGGTGCCGCATCCTATCGCTGTAGATAATTATTTCGTAGAGCGAGAAGATAATCCGAAGGATGAGCAGGGAAATTATGATTACGAATGTCTGGAAGCGGTGGACAGAGAACTGTTTAACCGTCAGCTTCAGGAACTTCTAGACGGGAAAGAAGTCGTGATCCCGACCTTTAACTTTGTCACCGGTCATAAGGAATATGGAAAGGAGACAAAGAAGCTTGGAGAAAATGATGTACTTGTCATAGAAGGAATTCATTGTCTGAACCCGAAGCTTACGGAACATTTGCCGGATGAAAATAAATTCAAGATCTATATCAGTGCGCTGACGCAGCTTAATATTGATGAGCATAACCGGATTCCGACTACAGATGGAAGACTTCTCCGCAGGATTGTGCGGGATGCAAGGACGAGAGGATCATCGGCAGAACGAACCATTCGCATGTGGCCGTCTGTGAGAAGGGGAGAAGAACGCAATATTTTCCCATATCAAGAAGAAGCGGATGTGATGTTTAACTCTGCGCTTATTTACGAGCTGGCAGTGTTGAAGCCTTATGTAGAAGCGCTTCTCTTTGGAATTGACCGAGATGCACCGGAATATATGGAAGCCAAAAGGCTGTTGAAGTTCCTTGATTATTTTGTGGGGATCGGAAGTGAAAATGTGCCGACAAATTCACTGTTGCGTGAATTTATCGGCGGGGGTTGTTTTCATATTTAATCACGAGAAAGGTAGAAATCTCTTATATTATCTAATTTTGCGGACATATTATGAATAAGCAGATCTAAGATCGTAATCGCAGCCATGGATTCTACCACAACTACAGCCCTTGGAACAATGACAGGATCATGTCGCCCGTGAATGGTGATGGTAGTTTCATCACCGTCGCGGGTGATTGTTTTTTGTTCCTGGGCAATGGAAGGTGTTGGCTTAATTGCCGCTCTTAGAAGAATGGTACTTCCATCGCTCATGCCGCCCAAGATACCGCCGGAGTGGTTTGTCTCCTTGGCGGGCTTTCCATCTTTCATATAGAAAGGATCGTTGTTTTTGCTGCCGCAGGAGCCGGCTGCAAGAAAACCGTCACCAATCTCAACTCCTTTAACGGCTCCGATGGACATGATCGCGCCGGCAAGCATGGCGTCTAATTTGTGAAAGACGGGTTCTCCGATGCCTACAGGCATACCGTCAATCCGACATTCGATGATACCACCGGAAGAATCGCAGGCTTTCATACGCTGCTCTAAGTAAGAAGCGGCTTTTGCGGCGTAAATATTGCTTGGCATATACAGAGCATTTTCAGATATTTCTTCCAGATGATATTCAGAAGCCGGGATTTTGATATCTCCGATTGCGCAGGTGTACGCTTGGAGGTGAATGCCAAGCTCTGCAAGAATCTTGGAAGCAACAGCCCCGGCAGCGACGCGTCCGATGGTTTCCCTTCCGGAAGAGCGCCCTCCACCCCGGTAATCGCGGAAACCGTATTTTGTATCAAAGGTATAATCTGCGTGTCCCGGACGATAGCAGTCTTTGATATTTCCGTAATCGTGGGAACGCTGATCTTCGTTTGGGATGAGAATTGAAATTGGAGTTCCGGTTGTTCTGCCTTCAAAGACACCGGAGAGGATGCGGGCTTTGTCAGTTTCCTTTCGGGCGGTAGTGAATTTTCCCTGCCCCGGTTTTCTGCGGTCCAAAAAGGACTGTATGTCTTCTTCTGTAAGGGGAAGACCTGCCGGACAGCCATCGACAACGACGCCGATAGCAGCACCGTGAGACTCTCCCCATGTTGTAATGGTGAAATTTGTTCCGTAAGTTGAACCTGCCATGAATGTATCTCCTTTTAAAATCATAATTTGTTTTTTATTATATACTGAACAAGGGGACTTTTGAAGCGGAAAATTCGACAATTTAAGACAATTTAAGACTGTACTTTTTATTTACCCCATATTATAATGGTAGCGTGTAAGAAAAGGAGAAAAATTCATGAGTAATGAAGATAAGAGAGCAGATGAGATTGTAGAAGAAACTATGAAGTCTATTTATGAAGATCTCGACAATTTGGCTAAAGAGGAAGAGCATTCTGAATCAGGTGAGGAATTTGAACGAGAACTTGAAGAAGAACAGGAATTTGAGGAGCCTGAAGAGACAGAAGCCGAGCGTGCATATCGCAAGCATAAGTTCAGAAAGAAACTGGCAATTATTATTGGCAGTATTTTCGGTGTACTGACTGTTGTCTATGTAGGAATTGCCCTCTATTTTGGCAGTCATTTTATGTTTTATACGAAAATCAACGGTACAGATTTTTCCATGAAGAATGTAGCTGAGGTAGAAAAGTACATGGAACAGCAGGTGGCTGACTATGTGCTGACACTGAAAGAATCAGACGGAGATGTTGAAAAGATCAATGGACAGAATATCTCACTTACTTATGTGCCGGGGGAAGAGTTGAAAAAATATGTTAAGAAGCAGAATAATTTCCTGTGGATCACAAGCTTGTGGGATCATCCGGAAATAGAGGCATCTGTAGGTGTGAAATATGATAAGACAAAGCTTTCAGAAGTGATTGCGGCACTTCAGTGCATGAAGGCGGAAAACCAGACTGCATCGGTAAATGCGCATCCGGAATTTAAGGAGACACAGTTTGAGGTTGTGCCGGAAGTGATTGGTACGCAAATTGACACAGAAAAGTTCACCGAAGAGATTAAGAAGTCGCTGGACGGTTTTCAGCCGGAGCTTGATCTTTTAAAGAATGGATGTTACATTTTGCCAAAGTTCGTGTCGGATTCAGAAGAAGTGATAAAAGCTGCGGAGAATATGAATAGTTATCTTGGTGCTGAGATTACGTATGACTTTAACCCGAATACAGAAGTTGTCAACTCTGCGGTGATCGCACAGTGGATCACGGTAAATGACGACATGGAAGTGACCTTCAATGAGGAAGCGGTAAAGACATATATCAGCAGTCTTGCTGAGAAATATAATACAAAGGGGAAACCGAGACAATTCACAACTGCTACAGGAAATACAGTGACTGTGGAGGGCGGAAGTTACGGATGGCGGATCAATCAGGAAGAAGAATATAATCTTCTGATTGCCAATATCCAGAATGCAGAAAAAGTGACGAGAGAGCCGGCATATTCCAGCAGAGCTGCAAGCCACGGAGCGATGGATGTGGGAAACACATATGCAGAAGTGGATCTCAGCAATCAGAAAGCATATTTTATTAAAGATGGACAGGTTGTTCTAAGTTCTGACGTTGTAACAGGAAATCCGAACAGAGGTAATGCAACGCCGCAGGGAACCTACACCCTTTCTTATAAGACGAGAAATGCTGTCCTTCGTGGGGAGAAGCGACCGGATGGCACATACAGCTATGAAACTCCGGTCGCATACTGGATGCCATTTAACGGTGGTATCGGTTTCCATGACGCAACGTGGCAGTCTTCTTTCGGAGGAAGCAGATATAAGAGTCACGGTTCTCATGGGTGTATCAATATGCCGAAGCAGAAAGCAAAAGAGATGTATGACCTGATCTCTGATGGGACACCGGTTATATGTCATTACTAAAAAGACAGATTATAAGGTGAAAATATATGTATGAATTATTAAAACAAGACGGTCTTGCCAAGAGGGGAAGACTGCATACAGTACACGGTGTGATTGAGACGCCGGTATTTATGAATGTAGGAACAGTTGCAGCGATCAAGGGCGCTGTTTCCACTGATGATCTGAGACAGATTAAGACACAGGTAGAACTTTCGAATACGTATCATCTTCATGTAAGACCGGGGGATGATGTGATTAAGAAGCTCGGTGGTCTTCACAAATTCATGGCGTGGGATAAACCGATTCTCACTGATTCCGGCGGATTTCAGGTATTTTCGCTGGCAGGGCTTCGTAAGATCAAGGAAGAGGGCGTATATTTTAATTCTCACATTGATGGAAAGAAAATTTTCATGGGACCGGAGGAAAGTATGCAGATCCAGTCAAATCTTGCATCCACCATCGCCATGGCATTTGATGAATGTCCGTCCAGTGTGGCTGACCGCGATTATATGGAACGTTCCGTAGACCGAACCACAAGATGGCTTGCCCGCTGTAAGGCAGAGATGGACAGATTGAACAGTCTTCCGGATACGATCAACAAAAAGCAGATGCTCTTCGGAATTAATCAGGGCGGTATCTATGAGGATATCCGTATCCGACACGCGCAGGAAATCAGCAAGCTTGATCTGGACGGTTATGCGGTAGGAGGACTGGCAGTGGGAGAATCCCATGAGGAAATGTATCGTATCTTGGATGCAGTGGTGCCACATCTTCCGAAGAATAAGCCGACCTATCTTATGGGAGTCGGAACGCCGGCAAATATATTGGAAGCAGTAGACCGGGGAGTTGACTTCTTCGACTGTGTATATCCAAGCAGAAATGGCAGACACGGTCACGTGTATACAAATGAAGGTAAATTGAATTTATTTAATGCAAAATATGAGTTGGATGACCGCCCGATCGAAGAGGGGTGCCAGTGTCCGGCGTGCCGGACGTATTCCAGAGCCTATATCAGACATCTGTTAAAAGCAAAAGAAATGCTTGGCATGAGACTTTGTGTTCTTCACAACCTGTATTTCTACAATACGATGATGGAAGAAATCAGAGATGCCATCGATCAGGGGTGTTATAAGGAATACAAGGAAGCAAAACTTGCAGGAATGACTGCGAAGAAATAGTGAAATTTTTATGAAAATCAAGGAAATCACTTGATGAATATTGCATTATTGTGTATGATAGCAATAGCGCTTAAAGATAATTAGGAGGAATTAGTTATGTGGACATTAGCAGCACAGAGTGCAGGAGGTACCTGGATACCACTCTTAGTCGTATATGCATTGATCTTCGGAGGTTTCTGGTTCATTTTCATCAGACCACAGAAGAAAGAGCAGAAGAGAGTACAGGCAATGATCGCTGATATGGAAGTAGGAGATACCGTTCTTACAACAAGCGGTTTCTACGGAGTCATCATTGACATCAGTGATTCTGATATCATTGTAGAGTTTGGAAGCAACAAGAACTGTCGTATTCCAATGCAGAAGGCAGCAGTTGCACAGGTAGAAAAAGCTTCTGCAGAATAAAAATTTGCAGAAAAATAAGAAAAGATAAGAGAGAACTGTCGTTTCAGAAATGAGGCGGCAGTTTTTTTATGCGCAAAAATACGTTGATGGTGCGAAAGGTGACGTTAGTGGAAATGGGATGTACAGAAGAGGGAAAAGGAGTATAATAAAAAGAAAGAATAAGAAGCGGGGGGTTGTTCAATGAAGACGGAGAAAAGAAAAAGCATAATAGAATTGGTTATTTTCTTTGGTATAACATTCGGAGTCAATTTCGCTATAGGAATTCCTATGTATATAACACACAATATTTCAGCGGGATTATTTACGAACTTATTGACTTTGCTTCCGGCGAGTGGAGCTTTATTAGCACAGTATTACTGTAAGCGAGAGAAGAAGAAAGGAAGATGGTTATTTTTAATTTGGACGTTCATATTATTGTTACTTGTTGCTTTCGCAATAATAAAGCCAGAATTATTGGAAATAATCGAGGAGTACAGTACAAATGTTTTGCTGATAGGAAGCATTGTCCTTTTGGCATATTTAGTGATAGGGGAAAACAGAGAACATGTCTTTGAAAACGGTGAGATGGTACACAAAGATTTATTACTGTTTGTATTTTTGTCGCTTGTCAGAAATAGTATAAGCATTTTTCCGGATGTAATAAACGGAAATATACAGGGAATTAAAGATATTGCATTTGGTGTAATAACTATTTCGGAGGCGTTTGTGACGGTTGTGATATTTTATGGCGAAGAGTATGGCTGGAGAGAATATCTGCAAGAGAAATTACAGAAAAGATTGGGGAAAAGAGCAGGTGTTGTCGTGCTTGGGATTATATGGTGGGGATGGCATCTGCCTCTTTGGATGAGTATGGGAATAACCATATGGGAAATTTTAACTAATTTGATTTTCGTGATTGGATGTTCTGCGTTTTTTGGATATATCTATATGAAAACACACAATGTATGGTTATGTGCGATTGCACATGGGATAACTAATGCAATGGCACTTGGAATGGCAGAAACTCCGTTTTCTGATTTTGTAAAGACAATATTTGGAATTGTTTTGTGTATGTATTTTTTGAAAAAAGAATATAAGGAAGATGTTGGAATAGTATAGACGGATAATCGGAAGGAGTGACAAATATGATAGCCGAGAAAAAGAAAGATGTAATCGAGATGTTAATTTTCTTTGGCATAACATTTGGCATTGATTTTGCACTGGGTATTCCAATGTACATAAACCATTCGCCTTCGCCGGACGTTTATGGGTACTTCATGATGCTACTGCCGGTAAACGGTGCGTTTTTGGCACAGTATTACAGAAAACACGAGAAATCAGACGTTATGATTTTGTTTTTAATGTGGATGTTATTAACGATGGCTTTTCTAGTTGTCTCTATGTTAAGTGGAAGCACTTCGTTATTTGGTTTTGAATTTACAGAAGAATTAATGGGAAACTATTGTACCATCATCAGTATTGGACTTCTCATTTACTTAATATTAAAGAAGAAAGTACATATTTTCGAAAACGGAGAATTGGTGCACAAAGATATTTTATTATTTATTGGCATTTTACTGATGAGAAATTTAATAGCAGGATATTCTGAAATTATAAGCGGCGATATGGATGTGTTGACGAATGCAGTATTTAGCGTTTTTGGAATCGTGAGCGTATTCTTAGCTGTGGTAATGTATTTTTGTGAAGAGTATGGATGGAGGGGGTATCTGCAAGATAAATTACAGAAGAGATTCGGAAAGCGTGCAGGGGTCGTAATTCTTGGAATCCTGTGGTGCTGTTGGCATCTTTTGTGGTGGAGTGCAAACATAGGTATCAATAGTATGCTTGAAGTATTCTTTGTTGGAGTACCTGTAACAATTGGATGTTCAGCCTTTTTCGGATATATTTATATAAAGACGAAAAATGTCTGGCTATGTGCGATAGCACATGGAATTTATAATGCAATGGGAATAGGAATGCCTGATGATAAAATGTATAATGTTATGACAGTGATGACGGGAATAGTGTTGTGTTTATTCTTTTTGAAGAAAGAATATAGAGAAGATGCTTAAAATTAATTTTTCTCAGAGGAAGGAGTGTGGTATAATAATTAAAGTATAGTGAGAACAGGGGAAAGTAAATGCTACAGATTTATATGTGTGAAGACGATGAAATGCAATTACAGTATTTCATCGGAAGATTAAAAGAATATTTGCGGTGCAGCAGGCGAAAGGCAGAAGTAGCGGCAGGAGTCAGAGATCCGGAAGAGTTGTTGAAACTCACAGAGAACATTGTGGAAAATGATCCGCTGTTGTTTTTCCTGGACGTTCAGTTGGAAGGATGTGCTATGGATGGCTTTGCGCTTGCGAACGATTTAAAGACAAGATTTCCAAAGTGCTATCTTGTCTTTTTAACATCTAAAAGTGAGATGGCTTATGAGGTGTTCGAGTCTCAGATTGAAATTGTGGATTATATTGTGAAACGCCCGGAATACTTTCTGTCGGAAAACCTACATCAGGGGTTGAAAAGGCGATGGGATTGTATTTTTGATAGTATAGAGAAACAGGAAAAGATAAAGCAGCTTCCCCGTATCGTTGTAGAGTGTGGGAGCAGATCGGTGGAGCTTTGGACAGAAGAGATCTTGTACATACAGTCTGTGAAAACAGAACATCAGGTGGAAATTTGTACGGAGCATCAGAGGCTGAACGCACGTATGTCTCTGAAATGCCTGGCAGAAAAGCTGGGAAACGATTTTCTATATGTAAACAAGTCCTGTATTGTTCGGAGGGACAAAATTAAAGAAGTGGACAAGAAAAACAGATATGTGAAATTAAAGAATGATTTTCAGATTGAAGTATCATATAGAGAAATAAAAAATGTGTTGGATGTGTTTCAGAATGGATAGAGGGTGTTTTGGGTGGAAATGGGAGTTATTGAGTTAGTGATATACGGTCTGTTATCAGGAGTGTGTATTACAATTGCCACGACGGGATTATTGACAAAATTGTTATCGGTAAAGCAGGAAATAGTTTTGATTCTGTATGTGTCAATTGCAACACTGACAATTAACATGTTTGCGGGTGTAATTTCAGGCGTTGTTGTGATACCGATATTACTTATTATCATAATTTTAATGGAGAAAGAACACTATATATTGAATATCTTTTTGTCGTGTCTTGGATATTTGCTTAATGTAGGGTGCAATGAGGGGCTTTTATTTGTTTTAAATGTGTTTTTTGATCTTCCAGTGAAAGTAATTATGAAAGATTATGCAAACGAATTTTCGGCAGTCTATGCGGTATTTCTTTTGATAATTATGTATGGCTTGAGAAAATTACTCTATGACAGGCTCAAAATTCAAAATGTATTTTTTGAATTTCCAAAAGCAACACAGTACGGGCTGGCAATTAATCTTGGTGTGTATTGTGTCATCTTTATTGTGAATCTTGCATTAGGTCAGAAAGCGGGATATGACAGGGAAGCACTTAAGATGAACAGTATTTTATTTGGTATATCATTGATAGTAAGCAGCCTTGTGATTTTTCAGTGCATCCGCGGTGTGAGAAGCGAAGAACAGAAAAGGGCGGAGTTAAAGCAGAAAGAGATTCTAGAACATTATGTAGACAGTCTGGAAGAGATGGTAAAAGAGATGCAGTCATTTCGCCATGATTATAAAAACATTCTTTCATCTATGTCAGGCTATATCAGGGAAAACAAAATGGAGGAGCTAAAACAATATTTTGATGAGAAAATTAAGAATTTCTCAAGTGATACGGAGGTGCAGATGGAAGCGTGGAAGTGCCTGAAGAATATCCAGCCGATGGAGCTGAAAGGCTTCTTATATGAAAAAATGTTGCTTGCGTTTGCGCGTGGTGTAAAAATGCAAGTGTATGTGATGGACGGTATGAAGATCCAATGCACATATATGGAAGAGTTGATTCGCATACTAGGTATTCTGATCGATAACGCTATTGAAGCGTCAGAACAGCTTCCGAGAGGTTATGTTGTAATTGAAATTGCGAAAACGGATCAGTCGGTGTCCTTCGCTATTAAAAATAATTATTTACAAGAGCCGGAACTTATGAAAATGGGGAAGGAACAATATACAACGAAAGGAAAAGGAAGAGGGAATGGGCTGTGCTGGGTAGAAGAAACTATAGAAAAGCATAAAGAGGCGTTCCATGAATTGAAAGTAGAGAAAAATGAATTGATTCAAAGAATCGAAATTATGAGTAAAATCTAGGGGGAATATCATCCTTTTTGTATTAAATCACATACATGGCCATAAATGATAACGATTATCAAAAAACGTATTGCCATTTTACAAAAAGGATGATATACTATGCCTGTCTAAAAAATAACATACTACATATAGTGAAAGGAGATAAAGATCATGCCATATTTTGAGCAATGGGAAGGTTTTAAGGGGAGAGACTGGAGAAATTCTGTGGATGTCCGCAGTTTCATTCAGGATAACTATACAGAATATGATGGAGATGAAGCGTTTTTAGCAGATCCAACAGAGGCTACCGATAAATTATGGGGCAAATTACAGGAACTTCAGAAAGAGGAGCGTGCAAAAGGCGGCGTTCTTGATATGGAGACAGAGGTTGTATCTGGACTTACTGCATATGGACCGGGATATATCAGTGAAGAAATGAAAGATCTGGAAGCAGTGGTAGGTCTTCAGACAGACAAACCTCTTAAGAGAGCATTTATGCCATACGGCGGTATCAACATGGCAGAAAAGGCTTGTACAACTTATGGATACCAGCCAAGCGAGAAGCTTCACGAGATCTTTACAAAATATCATAAAACACACAACCAGGGTGTATTTGACATCTACACTCCAGAGATGAAAAAAGCCCGTCACAATAAGATCATCACAGGTCTTCCGGACACATACGGAAGAGGACGTATTGTGGGAGACTACAGACGTGTTGCTCTTTACGGAATCGACTTCCTGATCGAGAAGAAGCAGTATGACTTCGAAAGATATGCAAGACACGGTATGAAAGGAACAGATTTCCGTCTTCGTGAGGAGATCGCAGATCAGATCCGTGCATTAAATGGAATGAAAGAAATGGCTGAGATCTACGGCTTTGATATTTCAAAACCGGCGAAGAACGCCCGCGAAGCAGCACAGTGGCTGTATTTCGGATATCTTGCTGCCATCAAGACACAGAACGGAGCAGCAATGAGTGTAGGACGTATCTCTACATTCCTTGACGTTTATATCCAGAGAGACTTAGAGAACGGTGCGATCACAGAGGCTGAGGCTCAGGAACTCATTGACCACATGGTTATGAAATTCCGTATGGTAAAATTCGCAAGAATCCCATCTTACAATGAATTGTTCTCCGGTGACCCGGTATGGGCTACTTTAGAGGTTGCAGGTCTTGGACAGGATGGACGTTCTATGGTAACTAAGACAGACTTCCGTTTCCTCCACACATTGGAGAACATGGGACCGTCACCGGAACCAAACCTCACAGTATTATATTCTGAGAGACTTCCGGAGAACTTCAAGAAGTACGCATCTTTCATTTCTGTAAAGACAAGCTCTATCCAGTATGAAAATGATGATGTGATGCGTCCGGTATGGGGTGACGATTATTCTATCTGCTGCTGTGTATCTGCAACACAGACAGGAAAAGAAATCCAGTTCTTTGGTGCACGCGCGAACCTTGCGAAATGTCTGCTCTACGCAATCAACGGTGGTGTAGATGAAAAGACCGGCGTGCAGGTAGGACCGGCTTACAGACCGATCACTTCTGAGTATCTTGACTATGATGAAGTGATGGAGCGTTACGATGAGATGATGGACTGGTTATCTAAGTTATATGTAGATACCTTGAACATGATCCACTATATGCATGATAAATATTACTACGAGGCAGCAGAGATGGCTCTTATCGATACAGATGTAAGACGTACATTTGCAACAGGAATCGCAGGATTCTCTCATGTGATCGACTCTCTGTGTGCAATCAAATACGCTAAGGTGAAACCGGTGCGTGATGAGAACGGAATCGCAGTTGATTTCGAGATCGAGGGTGATTTCCCAAGATACGGAAATGATGATGACCGTGCAGATGAACTGGCAATCTGGCTTCTTAAGACATTTATGCACAAATTAAATAAATGCCATACTTACAGAAACTCTGAGCCTACAACATCTATCCTTACAATCACATCTAACGTAGTATACGGTAAGGCAACAGGTACTCTTCCGGATGGAAGAAAAGCAGGAGAACCTCTGGCACCGGGTGCAAACCCATCTTACGGAGCAGAGAAGAACGGTCTCCTTGCATCTCTGAACTCTGTGGCTAAGCTTCCATATGAGCTTGCTCTTGATGGAATCTCTAATACACAGACAATCAGCCCGGAAGCACTTGGTCATAGTGATGAAGAGCGTACAGAAAATCTGGTACACGTACTGGATGGTTACTTCCATCAGGGAGCACACCACCTGAACGTTAATGTATTCGGTACAGAGAAGCTCATCGACGCTATGGAGCATCCGGAGAAACCAGAGTACGCAAACTTTACAATCCGTGTATCCGGTTATGCAGTAAAATTCATCGACCTGACAAAGGAACAGCAGATGGACGTAATTGCAAGAACATGTCACAAAGAAATGTAATAAGAAATGTAATAAAAACAGAAAAGAAGGAGCAAAACTATGACAAAAGGATATATTCATTCTTTGGAAAGTTTTGGTTCCGTAGATGGACCGGGTGTAAGATTTGTGATCTTTACTTCTGGATGCGCTATGCGCTGCCAGTTCTGTCACAATCCTGACACTTGGAACATGCAGTCGGGGACGCCGTATACGGCAGATGAACTGATTGCGAAAGCATTGAAATACCGCTCTTACTGGGGAAGTGAGGGCGGTATTACCGTAAGTGGGGGAGAACCGCTTTTGCAGATTGATTTCTTATTGGAGCTTTTTGAAAAAGCGAAAGAGAAAGGAATTCATACAGTCATTGACACAAGCGGACAACCATTTACGAAGCAGGAACCATTCTTTTCCAAATTTCAGAAATTAATGGAATACACAGATCTGATTCTCTTAGACTTAAAACAGATCGATGAAGAACAGCATCAGATATTGACAGGATGTACCGGAAAGAATATTCTGGAATTAGCACAATATTTATCTGAGATTCATAAGCCGGTTTGGATTCGCCATGTACTTGTCCCGGGGGGAAGTGATAAAGATGAGTATCTCGACCGTTTGAACGCATTTATTCAGACGTTGAAGAATGTGGAGCGGGTAGAGGTTCTTCCTTATCATACGCTGGGCGAATATAAGTGGAAAGAACTTGGCATGAAATACCCTCTTGCCGGTGTGGAGCCGCCGACCAAAGAGCGGGTTGAGAACGCCAAACTAAGACTGGGCTGTTAAGAAGTTAAAATCATCAGGAAAGTATTCTTGAAGATGAGAAAATCATAGAAAAGGGGGCTTGGTTATGATCAATTATTCAGAAGATCAGGAGAGGCAATATCATATTCAGGTTGCAAAAGGAGAGGTGGGGCGTTATGTGATCCTGCCGGGAGATCCGAAGCGTTGTCAGAAAATCGCTGCTTATTTTGATGAACCAAAACTGATCGCGGATAATCGGGAATATGTCACATACACCGGCTATCTGGACGGAGAGAAGGTAAGCGTGACTTCTACAGGAATCGGAGGTCCGTCTGCGTCAATTGCTATGGAAGAGTTAAAAAGAGTAGGCGCAGATACATTTATCCGAGTAGGCACCAGTGGAGGCATGGCGCTCGATGTAAAGAGCGGTGATCTTGTGGTGGCAACCGGAGCTATCCGTATGGAAGGAACAAGCAAAGAGTATGCCCCCATTGAATATCCTGCAGTGCCGGATCTTACCGTGACCAATGCTCTTGTAAAAGCAGCCGGTAAACTTGAATTTCCGTGTCATACAGGGGTAGTACAGTGTAAAGATGCTTTTTACGGACAGCATGATCCGATGAGTATGCCGGTGGGGTATGAGCTCATGAATAAATGGGATGCGTGGATCAAGTGTGGGTGCCTTGCATCGGAGATGGAATCTGCGGCAATCTTTATTGTGGGAAGCACCCTTCGGGTTCGAACGGGGACCGTGCTGCTTGTAATGGCGAATCAGGAGCGGGCAAAACAAGGGCTTTCCAATCCGGTTGTGCACGATACGGATGCACCGATCCGAACAGCAATTGAAGCAATTCGTGCCTTGATCCGTGAAGACCGTAAAAGCGGGAAGACATTGTTATAGAAGGTATCAGAATAGAAGAGAAAGGGCTATATGCCAGTGAGAGGGAGCGTATTATGGGATTGAAAGAAATCTTGCATCGAGTGGATCACACCTTACTTGCTCAGACAGCTTCTTGGGAGGAAATCAAAGCGCTGTGTGATGATGCAATCAAGTATAAAACAGCTTCTGTCTGTATTCCGGCGTCTTATGTAAAGCAAGTGAAAGAATATGTGAAAGAAGAGATGGCGGTTTGTACGGTGATTGGATTTCCCAATGGATACAGTACGACGGCAGCGAAAGTATTCGAGGCAAAAGATGCAGTGGATAACGGTGCAGATGAAGTGGATATGGTAATTAACCTTGGGTGGGTCAAAGACAACCGGTTTGATCTTGTGGAAGAAGAGATTCGGAAGATCAAAGAGGCTGTGGGAGATAAGATCCTGAAAGTTATCATTGAGACTTGCCTTCTCACCGAAGAAGAGAAGATTGGTATGTGCCGGGCAGTGACTGCGGCAGGGGCAGATTATATTAAGACATCTACCGGATTTTCCAAAGCAGGAGCTACCTCCCAAGATGTGGAATTATTTGCCCGTCATGTGGGAGAAGGCGTGAAGATCAAAGCGGCGGGAGGAATCTCCTCTCTTGCCGATGCCGAGCGCTTTCTGGAGCTTGGCGCTGAGCGGTTAGGGACAAGCCGTATTGTGAAGATCGCAAAAGAATTGTAGAAGAATTATAGAAATATCCAAATCAAGCAGTAGAGAAGGCAGGTGAGCAGTATGAGCATAAAAAAATATGAAGAAACACTTCCGGTAGAAGAACTGGTGGAGAAAGCAATGAAGGCAATGGAACGGTCTTATTCTCCGTATTCCGGGTTTAAAGTGGGAGCTTGTCTTCTTACATCTGACGGAGAATATTATACCGGCTGCAACATTGAAAATGCAGCCTATACACCGACCAACTGTGCCGAGCGCACTGCATTTTTTAAGGCGGTCAGCGAAGGAAAACGTGAGTTTCGCGCGATTTGCATTGTAAATGAAAATGGGAACGGGGAACATGATTTTTGTGCTCCGTGTGGAGTGTGCCGTCAGGTGATGATGGAATTTTGCGATCCGGAATTTTTTACTGTGGTGCTGGCAAAGAGCAGCAATGAATATAGATGTTATCTGTTGAAAGAATTACTGCCGCTTGGATTTGGACCGGACAATTTAAAATAAGCAAACAAAGCAGGGGCTTCCGATGACAGAAGCGCCTGCTTTGTTTGTATTACTTGTGTGTGATTTCCACAATTTTCAAAAGAAAAACAGGATGTAAGAAGAGAAATGTTAACAGATTAATTTTTTAATGTACTAAAGTCTTGAAACATCCATTAAAATAAGATATTATAAGTTCTATACTTTATTTTATACAGGAAGGATGAGAGAATATGCAGTTAAATATAGGAGTCATCAAAGGGGACGGTATCGGACCGGAGATCGTGACGGAGGCAATGAAGGTATTGGATAAAGTTGCAGAAGTCTACGGACATTCCTGTAAGTATACACAGCTGCTGCTTGGAGGGGCGTCCATTGATGTACACGGAGTACCGCTTACAGAGGAGACTGTCGAGCAGGCAAAACAGTGTGACGCTGTGTTGATGGGATCAATCGGCGGTGACGCAAAGACATCACCGTGGTATCAGCTGGAACCATCGAAGCGTCCGGAGGCAGGGCTTCTCGGAATCCGGAAGGCGTTGAATCTATTTGCCAATTTAAGACCGGCAATTTTGTATGGTGAATTAAAAGGTGCCTGTCCGCTGAAGGAAGAGATCACAGAAGGCGGATTTGATCTGATGATCATGCGCGAACTGACCGGCGGATTGTATTTTGGAGAGCGGAAGACCGTGGAAGAGAATGGGGTATTGACGGCTTACGATTCCCTTACATATAACGAACAGGAAATCAGAAGGATCGCAAAGCGTGGATTTGATATCGCCATGAAGCGCAGAAAGAAAGTGACGAGCGTAGACAAGGCAAATGTGCTTGATTCCTCCAGACTCTGGAGAAAAGTAGTGGAGGAAGTGGCGGCAGATTATCCGGAAGTTCAGCTGGAGCATATGCTGGTCGATAACTGTGCCATGCAGTTAGTAAAAGATCCAAAACAATTTGACGTTGTGCTCACCGAGAACATGTTCGGAGATATTTTATCTGACGAAGCGAGCATGGTGACCGGTTCCATCGGAATGCTGGCAAGCGCAAGCTTAAACGAGACAAAATTCGGGCTCTACGAGCCAAGCGGCGGTTCCGCACCGGATATCGCAGGCAAAGGCATAGCCAACCCGATCGCAACCATTTTATCTGCAGCAATGATGCTCCGCTTCAGCTTCGATCTCGATCAAGAAGCAGATGCCATCGAGGCGGCAGTCGAACACGTATTAAAAGAAGGATATCGAACCATAGACATCATGTCCGAAGGAAAGAAGCAGGTCGGCACAAAAGAAATGGGCGACCTCATCGCAAAATCAATTTAGGACAGGTCAAAAAGCAATTTAGGACGTAGCAAAATGTAATTTGGGACGTAGCAAAGTTTAAAAAGTCTACGTCCCCAGGAGGTAGAATAATGAGAAGTGATACAGTTACAAAAGGAAAACAGCAGGCGCCGCATCGTTCTTTGATGAATGCGCTTGGTCTTACGCAGGAGGAGATGGACAGACCGCTGGTCGGTATTGTCAGTTCGTATAATGAGATTGTTCCGGGTCATATGAATCTGGATAAGATCGTAAATGCAGTGAAACAAGGTGTTGCAATGGCGGGGGGAACGCCAATTGTATTCCCGGCAATTGCGGTGTGCGATGGAATTGCAATGGGGCACATCGGAATGAAATATTCTCTTGTTACGAGAGATCTGATTGCGGATTCTACAGAAGCGATGGCACTTGCACACCAGTTTGATGCGCTCGTGATGGTGCCAAACTGTGATAAAAATGTACCGGGGCTTCTGATGGCGGCGGCAAGAATCAATGTGCCGACGATCTTTGTCAGTGGAGGTCCGATGCTTGCAGGACGTGTGGGCGGTCAGAAGAGAAGCCTTTCCAGCATTTTCGAGGCTGTGGGAGCAAATACAGCAGGAACTTTATCTGACGAAGGACTTGTGGAATTTGAAAATAAAGTCTGCCCGACTTGCGGTTCCTGTTCCGGTATGTATACCGCAAACAGTATGAACTGTCTGACGGAGGTGCTTGGTATGGGACTTCGCGGAAATGGTACCATTCCGGCAGTTTATTCTGAACGTATCCGTCTGGCGAAGCATGCAGGTATGAAAGTCATGGAGCTGTGGGAGAAAAACATCTGTCCGAGAGATATCATGACAGAAAAGGCTATGTTAAATGCCTTAACTGTAGATATGGCACTTGGATGTTCCACAAACAGCATGCTTCATCTTCCGGCGATCGCTCACGAGATCGGTATGGATTTTGAGATTGATTTTGCAAATGGAATCAGCGAACGTACGCCAAATCTCTGTCATCTTGCTCCGGCGGGTCCGACTCATATGGAAGATCTCAACGAAGCTGGCGGTGTATACGCTGTGATGAATGAGTTAAATAAACTGGGACTTCTGCACACCGAATGTATGACAGTTACCGGGAAAACGGTGGGAGAAAATATCAAAGACGCTGCCAATCTGAATCCGGAAGTCATCCGTCCTGTGGAAAATCCATATTCTAAGACAGGCGGTCTGGCGGTGTTAAAGGGAAATCTTGCTCCGGATGGAAGCGTTGTAAAACGTTCCGCAGTGGTCGATGAAATGTTAGTGCATGAAGGTCCGGCAAGAGTGTTTGAGTGCGAAGAAGATGCAATTACCGCGATTAAAGGCGGACAGATCAAAGAAGGGGATGTGGTCGTAATCCGCTACGAAGGACCAAAAGGAGGTCCGGGTATGAGAGAAATGCTCAATCCGACTTCTGCCATTGCAGGAATGGGACTTGGCTCCAGTGTAGCACTTATCACAGATGGACGATTCAGCGGCGCCTCCAGAGGTGCTTCCATTGGTCACGTATCCCCGGAAGCAGCAGTGGGAGGTCCTATCGCTCTTGTAGAAGAGGGAGATATTATTAAGATCGATATCCCGAATCTGAAGCTTGAAATGGCAGTCTCAGATGAAGAACTGGAAAAGAGAAGACAGGCATGGACACCGAAAGAGCCAAAGGTTAAGACCGGATATCTGGCAAGATATGCTTCTCTGGTGACATCCGGTAACAGGGGTGCAATCTTGGAAGTACCAAAGAATTAAGAAGCAAGAGAGGGAAAAAATATGCAGTTAACAGGAGCACAGATCGTAATAGAATGTTTGAAAGAGCAGGGTGTAGATACCGTATTCGGTTATCCGGGCGGTGCGATTTTAAATGTATATGATGAATTATATAAGCACAGTGAAGAAATCCACCATATTTTGACATCCCACGAGCAGGGGGCAGCTCATGCGGCAGACGGTTATGCAAGAGCAACCGGGAAAGTGGGTGTCTGCTTTGCTACCAGCGGACCGGGAGCTACCAATCTGGTGACAGGAATTGCCACCGCTTATATGGACTCCATTCCAATCGTTGCAATCACTTGTAATGTAGGAGTATCGCTTCTTGGAAAAGATAGCTTCCAGGAAATAGATATTGCAGGTATCACAATGCCGATCACGAAACACAATTTTATTGTCAAGGATGTTAAAGATTTGGCAGATACCATCCGTAAAGCATTTGTCATCGCAAAATCAGGAAGACCGGCGCCGGTGCTCATCGATATCCCTAAAGATGTGACAGCAAATAAGACGGAGTATCAGAAGAAAGAGATTCAGCCGGTGGTTCCTTCGGAGAATGTGTGCGAAGAAGATATTGAAAATGCAGTTAAGATGATCAAAAAATCAAAAAAACCTTATATTTTCATCGGAGGCGGAGCTGTGCTCTCCGGTGCAAGTGAAGAAATCAGAACATTTGTTAAGAAGGTAGATGCGCCGGTTACCGATTCCCTGATGGGAAAAGGAGCATTCCCGGGAACCGATCCATTGTATACAGGAATGCTTGGCATGCACGGAACCAAAACAGCCAATTACGGAGTCAGCGAATGTGATCTTCTCATCGTACTTGGCGCAAGATTCAGTGACCGCGTGACAGGAAACGCGAAGAAATTTGCAAAGAATGCAAAAATCTTGCAGTTTGACATTGACGCTGCAGAAATGAATAAAAATGTATTGATCACGGATGGAGTAGTCGGTGATCTGAAAGTAGTGCTTAGCCGGATCAATGAGAAGCTGGAGCAGCAGTTCCATGAAGAATGGATTCAGAAGATCATGGAATATAAGGAGAAATATCCATTGACTTATCATCAGGATGTTCTGACCGGTCCTTATATTGTAGAAGAAATTTATCGCCAGACAAATGGAGAGGCTATCATTTCTACAGAAGTAGGACAGCATCAGATGTGGGCGGCTCAGTATTATAAATATACAAAACCAAGAACACTTCTAACATCCGGTGGTCTTGGAACGATGGGCTATGGCCTTGGTGCATCTCTCGGTGCAAAAATGGGAAGACCGGATAAGATTGTCGTAAATATTGCAGGAGACGGATGTTTCCGAATGAATATGAATGAGATCGCTACCGCAGTGCGACACCAGATTCCGGTTATTCAGGTGGTTGTCAATAACCACGTACTCGGTATGGTGCGCCAGTGGCAGAATCTGTTCTACGGACAGCGCTATTCCGCAACGGTATTAAATGATGCAGTAGATTTTGTGAAACTGGCAGAAGCTATGGGTGCAGAAGGAATCAAGGTAACAACGAAGGAAGAATTTGCAGAAGGATTCAAAAAAGCACTGGCACTTGGAAAACCGGTCGTGATCGATTGCCAGATCGGATGTGACGATAAAGTTTGGCCAATGGTAGCGCCGGGCGCAGCCATCAATGAAGTATTTGATGAGAAAGATTTAGAACAGCGGGAATAAGATAGGAAAGAGAAAGAATAAAATTTGAAGAAACATGGAGGGACAGCAAATGGGAAGAGTGTATAATTTTTCAGCAGGTCCGGCAGTATTGCCGGAAGAGGTGTTACGAGAGGCAGCAGAAGAGATGATGGATTACAGAGGAAGTGGCATGTCAGTAATGGAAATGAGTCACCGATCCCAGACCTTCCAGGAGATTATCGATACAGCAGAGGCAGATCTGCGCGAATTAATGAATATTCCGGACAATTACAAAGTGTTATTTTTACAGGGAGGTGCATCTTTGCAATTTGCCATGATTCCAATGAATCTGATGAAGAATCAGAAGGCGGATTACATTGTGACCGGACAGTGGGCGAAGAAAGCAGCAAAAGAAGCGGAAAAATATGGAGAGGTACGTGTGATTGCATCGTCAGAAGACGAGACGTTCTCTTATATTCCGGACTGCAGCGATCTTCCGGTTTCCGAAGATGCCGATTATGTGTATATCTGTGAGAACAATACGATTTACGGAACAAAATTTCAGGAACTTCCGAATACAAAGGGGAAGACACTTGTAGCAGACGTATCTTCCTGCTTTCTGTCTGAGCCTGTAGATGTGACCAAATATGGTGTGATCTACGGAGGAGTGCAGAAAAATATCGGACCTGCAGGCGTGGTGATCGCGATTATCCGGGAGGATCTTATTACAGAGGATACTCTTGCGGGAACACCGACAATGATGAAATATAAGACTCATGCGGATGCAAAATCACTTTATAACACACCGCCTGCTTATGGTATTTATATTTGCGGGAAAGTGTTCCAGTGGCTGAAAAGACAGGGTGGTCTTACAGCAATGAAGGCATATAATGAGAAGAAAGCGAAGATTCTCTATGATTATCTGGACGAAAGCAAGATGTTTCACGGAACAGTTGCCAAAAAAGATCGTTCTCTTATGAATGTTCCTTTTGTCACAGGAGATCAGGAACTGGACGCAAAGTTTATAAAAGAGGCAGATGCGGCAGGATTTAAAAATCTAAAAGGACATCGCAGCGTAGGTGGTATGAGAGCAAGTATTTACAATGCGATGCCGATAGAAGGTGTGGAAGCATTGGTGGAATTTATGAAGAAGTTTGAGAAGGAGAATTTATAATTATGTATCGATATCATTGCCTGAATCCAATCTCAGAGGTAGGATTGGAAACTTTTACAGAAGAGTATGTGCCGGTGAGTGAACCGGAAAATGCGGATGCCATTCTCGTCAGAAGCACGAATATGAAAGAGATGGAGTTTGCCAAAGAACTGAAAGCAATTGCGAGAGCAGGAGCAGGAGTGAATAATATTCCTCTTGAAAAATGTGCGGAAGAAGGAATTGTTGTATTTAATACGCCCGGGGCTAACGCAAATGGCGTAAAAGAGCTGGTTCTGGCAGGGATGCTGCTTGCATCCCGCGATATTATCGGAGGAATCAACTGGGTACAGGAAAATGAAGAAGACGGAAATATCACCAAGGATGCAGAAAAAGCGAAAAAAGCGTTTGCAGGTTGTGAGCTGGAAGGGAAGAAGCTTGGAGTGATCGGTCTTGGAGCGATCGGAGTTTTAGTGGCGAATGCGGCTACACATCTTGGGATGGAAGTTTATGGGTATGATCCATATATATCTGTAGACTCTGCATGGAGATTATCACGCAGTATCCGTCATGCGAAGACTGTGGATGAGATATATAAAGATTGCGATTATATTACGATCCATGTGCCTGCAACAGATACAACCAAAGGCATGATTGATCAAGATGCGTTAAGCCTTATGAAAAAAGGTGTCGTTGTTTTAAATTTTGCAAGAAATGTGCTGGTAGAAGAAGAAGCAATGGTTGACGCGCTGGTGTCCGGTCATGTGAAGCATTATGTGACAGATTTTCCGACACCTCAGATCGTAGGAGTTAAGGGAGCTATTGTAATTCCACATTTGGGAGCATCTACAGAAGAGTCGGAAGACAACTGTGCAGTTATGGCTGCAAGTCAGATTAAAAACTATCTGGAAAATGGAAATATTAAAAATTCCGTCAATTATCCGGACTGTGATATGGGACTTCGCGGAAATAATACAAGAATTTTGCTTCTTCATCACAACGTACCGAATATGATCGGACAGTTTACAAAGATTTTAGCAGATGACAATATGAATATTGCGGATCTGACGAATAAAAGTAAAGGGAAATATGCATATACCATGATCGATATTGACTCTGCAGTTTCTGAAAATGTGATCAAAGATCTCGGAACTGTGAAAGAAGTATTACGAATTCGTGTAATATCTTAGACTCATTTTTAAATGAATCTTAAGAATTATTTACATTTATCTTCATTGCGAAATATGTCGAACAAAGTTATAATAATGTAGCAAAGAGCAAATTAAATATGTAGGAGATAGATGCAATGGGGAAGATAAAAGAAGAAAAGATCAGGCAAGACAGAAAAAGAAGATATCTGATTCTTTCCTTGACAGCAGTTTTAATTATAGCTGTCGGCGCACTTGCCTTTGTAATCATAAATCATATTGCAAAAGCAACGGTTACGGCGTCGGTCGTTACAATTAAACAAGGGGAAGAACTGCCGAAACTTCGAGTGAAATTATCGGAGAAGGACAGTAAGAAGATTGTCTTAGATAAAAAGAAGAAGTACACGGTAGAGGACTTTTTTAAGGATCTGGAAGCCGGAAAGGGCTATACCATCAAGACGAAAGCAGATCCGACAGCGGAAGGAAGTTATAAAACAGAGGTTGTATTTGATAAGGAGATTCAGAAAAAATTAGACGGCGAGTGGAAGAGAAAAGTAAAGCTTACGTTAAAACCGGGCAAGGTCGTCGTACAAAACCCGATCGGACAGTGGAAAGGAAAGAAATTCAAAAAATATGACGGAAGTTATGTGACAGAGGATTTTGTAGTGTCCAAAGGAAAGACATATTATTTTGATGCGGATGGGAATAAAGCCGTTGGGATTCATAAAATCGGCGGGGGGACATATGCCTTTGACAAAAAAGGTGTTATGCAGACCGGCTGGCAAAAGGATGATAATGGAAAATATTACATGGGTGAAAATGGCGCTGCTCTCATTGGCTGGCAGGAGATAAAAGGGAAGACGTATTATTTTACGGCGGACGGCAAGATGGCAACCGGTAAACAGAAAGTCGGGTTGGCAGAATGTGAGTTTAATAAAAAGGGTGAGTTAGTGTCTAAAAAAGAGAGTAGTATTGATCCAAAGAAACCGATGGTGGCGCTTACTTTCGATGATGGACCAGGAAAACGAACCGGGGAATTGCTGGCGCAGCTTGAAAAATACAATGCACATGCTACGTTCTTCATGTTGGGTCAGAAGGTTTCAAGTTATCCGGACGTAGTGAAAAAAATGAAAGAGATCGGTTGTGAACTCGGAAATCACTCGTACAGTCATCAAAATCTTGCCAAGGCAAGTGTGGCAGGAATTACAGATGAACTTGGCAAGACAAATGCCGGAATTGCTCAGATAGCAGGAGAGGGAGCAACCGTTATGAGACCGCCCTATGGAGCAATCAGCGACACTTTGAAGGCGACGGTTGGAATGCCGATGATCCTCTGGAATATTGATACGCTGGATTGGAAAACAAGAAATGCACAGAAAACCATTGAAACTACAATGAATAATGTGGATGACGGAGATATTATTCTCCTTCATGATATTCATACGGAATCTGTTGATGCGGCACTTCAATTAATTCCAAAGCTCCAGGAGGCAGGTTATCAGCTTGTTACAGTATCGGAGCTTGCCGCTGCCAAGGGAGTCACTTTGGAAAATGGAGGAAGATATACAGATTTTTAAATCACTGAAACAAAGCGTTAAATAATAGACAAAAAACAGATACTATCTTTGTTGATTTTTACCCTTTACAAAGGTAAAACAAAATGTTAATCTTTTAACGGATAGAAGATCATTGAAGGAAAGAAGGGAAAAGTAATGGCAAAGTTAGTTTCTGTATTAAAAGAATTACTTACAGAAGACACCGCTTTGACAACATATATGACACGTAAATAGTTCGGCAGCTTAAGGGAAGTTATCAAATAAACGGTACAGAGAGTATGACAAACAAAAGAGTGCCTGCAAAGTCAATCCCATGACTTTGCAGGCACCTTTTTTTGTTCGTATATTGTTAAGCGTTTTTGTAACGTTCCAGAAGACGATGAATCTTGTCTGTTGGATTGAGAACAGAACTCATTGTAATATCATGGTTAAAGGAATCAATGATCAATGCAATGAATTTACTCATATCAGCAACAACAAAATAAGGCTTTTCGTAAGCTTCAGCCGGAAGATATGTAAGGTTTGTTGTGATCACGCGGTCAATGTAACCATTTGCATAAAATTCATCAAATTTCTCAAAACCGTCTGTGAAAAGTCCGAATGTTGTGCAGACAAATACGCGCTCTGCTCCGCGGTCTTTCATCTTTTTGGCAACATCCAGCATGCTTTCACCGGAAGAGATCATGTCATCAATAACAATTACATTCTTACCGTGCATATCGTCACCGAGGAATTCGTGAGCCACGATCGGGTTCTTTCCATTTACGATGGTAGAGTAGTCACGGCGCTTGTAGAACATACCCATATTCACACCGAGAACGTTTGAGAAGTAAACTGCACGGTGCATAGCGCCCTCATCCGGACTGACGATCATAAGGTGTTCCTTGTCCACTTTAAGATTCGGCTCGGCGCGCAGGAGAGCCTTCATAAACTGATACGGTGGATTGAAGTTGTCAAATCCGTGAAGCGGGATAGAATTCTGTACACGTGGATCATGAGCGTCAAAAGTAATGATATTGCTGACACCCATATCGACCAGTTCCTGCAAGGCAAAAGCACAGTCCAGAGATTCTCTCTTTGTACGTTTGTGCTGTCGGCTTTCATAGAGAAATGGCATGATCACATTCACACGATGAGCTTTTCCGTTAGCGGCAGAAATTACACGTTTAAGATCCTGATAATGATCATCCGGTGACATATGATTCAAATGCCCGTTAACCGTATAAGTTAAACTGTGGTTACATACGTCAACCATGACAAATAAATCTTTTCCGCGGATAGAAGAACCAAGGATTCCTTTTGCCTCTCCGCTTCCAAAACGAGGACACTGACAGTCAATCAGATAGTTGTCCTGTTTATACGTAGAAAATAATGGGGAATCCAGATATTTCTTAAGTGAATCCTGTCTGAATGTTACAATGTAGTCATTTACCTTTTTTCCAAGATCGATACAGCTGTCTAAAGCTGCGATCTTCAGCGGCGCAACCGGAAGCGCCGATTCCATTAATTTAATGTTTGGCATAACAATCTCCTAAACTATTATTTTAAAATGTTATATAATTATTTATATCATTAATCATAGCAAAAGGTCAATGTTTAGGTTGGACTAATTTCAAGATGTGGGGTATAATAATTGCACAAAGTGCAATTCAAGTCATAAATGACTTGCTGCCACAAGTGTGGCAGATTATACCGGACAATCTCCTGCTTGAAAAGTAAATGCTCTAACGAGCGCTTCCTTTTCTGCGCACGGAGTATAATAATTGCACAAAGTGCAATTCAAGTCATGTATAAACTCAAAGAGAGGAAATAGATTTTTATGACACATACACATATTATAAAAAATGTTCTTCCGGGCAGTATCGCAGAGGAACTGGAGATTTCTGCAGGAGACAAGCTTCTTGCGATCAATGATCAGGAGATCGAAGATGTTTTTGATTATCATTTTCTTGCAAATGAGGAATATCTGACCGTTCTTATTGAGAAGCCGGACGGAGAACAGTGGGAACTGGAGATTGAGAAAGAATACGAGGAAGATCTGGGGATTGAGTTTGAACAGGGACTGATGGATGAGTATCGTTCCTGCAGGAATAAATGTATCTTCTGCTTTATCGATCAGATGCCGAAAGATATGCGTGAAACATTGTATTTTAAAGATGATGATTCCAGACTTTCTTTCCTTCAGGGGAATTATGTGACGCTTACCAATATGAGTGATCACGATATTGACCGGATTGTCCGGTATCATCTGGAGCCGATCAATGTATCGTTTCAGACGACGAATCCGGAACTTCGGTGTAAGATGCTTCACAACCGTTTTGCGGGAGAGGCGCTGAAGAAGGTGGACAGGCTGTATGAGGGCGGCATCACGATGAATGGTCAGATTGTACTCTGTAAAGGAATTAACGATGGAGAAGAGCTGGAGAGAAGCATTCGGGATCTGATGAAGTATGCACCGCAGCTTCAGAGCGTATCGGTTGTGCCGGTAGGACTAAGTAAATACAGAGACGGATTGTATCCCCTTCTTCCATTTACGAAAGAAGATGCCAAAGAGGTTCTTCACATTATCCACAAATGGCAGAAGAAAGCATACGAAGAATTCGGAATCCACTTTATCCACGGAGGAGATGAGTGGTATATTCTGGCAGAGGAAGAGCTTCCGGAAGAAGAGCGTTACGATGGATATTTGCAGCTGGAAAATGGTGTGGGAATGCTCCGCCTCCTTATGAATGAATTTGAAGAAGGATATGAAAGCTTAAATGGAGACGAGAGAGACCGTGAAGTCTCCATAGCGACGGGATTCCTTGCTTATCCGTATATCCAAAGGATGGCGGATCGGATCATGGAGAAGTATCCGAAAAGTAAGCTTCATGTCTATGGAATACGAAATGATTTCTTCGGGGAGTTAATTACAGTATCCGGTCTGATTACCGGACAGGATCTTATCGGTCAGCTAAAGGGGAAGGCATTAGGAGAGAAATTGTTACTTCCATGCAATATGCTTCGAATTGAAGAGCAGGATTTTCTGGATGATGTGACGCTTCAGGACGTGAAAGATGCTTTACAAGTGCCGGTGGATATTGTAAAATCAAGCGGACAAGATTTTATTGACGCAGTATTAGGATAGGAGAATTAGAATGAGTAAACCAGTAGTGGCCATTGTAGGAAGGCCAAATGTAGGAAAATCTACACTTTTTAATGTGCTGGCTGGAGAGAAGATCTCGATCGTAAAGGACACTCCGGGTGTGACCAGAGACCGAATTTACGCGGACACCAGTTGGCTGGATAAAGAATTTACACTCATTGATACCGGAGGTATCGAGCCGGAGAGCAAGGATGTGATTCTGTCCCAGATGAGAGAGCAGGCTCAGATTGCCATTGATACCGCGGATGTGATTGTATTTATCACAGATGTAAGACAAGGGCTTGTTGATGCAGACTCCAAAGTGGCAGATATGCTCAGACGTTCGGGAAAACCGGTTGTATTAGTTGTAAATAAAGTGGACAGCTTTGAGAAATTCATGCCGGATGTGTATGAATTCTACAATCTCGGAATCGGTGATCCGCATCCGGTATCCGCAGCTTCCAGACTGGGAATCGGAGATATGTTAGATGCGGTAGCAGAGTATTTTCCGGAGCAAACAGGGGAAGAAGAGGAAGATGAACGTCCGAGAGTTGCAATCGTAGGAAAACCGAATGTAGGAAAATCTTCCATCATCAACAAGCTTCTGGGTGAGGACCGGGTGATTGTTTCTGATGTGGCTGGAACAACGAGAGATGCCATTGATACGGATATTGTACATGACGGAAGAGAATATGTATTTATCGATACAGCCGGACTTCGAAGAAAAAATAAGATCAAAGAAGAGATTGAACGATACAGCATCATTCGTACTGTAACAGCGGTAGAAAGAGCGGATGTAGTGCTCGTCGTGATCGATGCAGTAGAAGGTGTTACCGAGCAGGACGCTAAGATTGCAGGAATCGCTCACGAAAGAGGAAAAGGAATCATCGTAGTCGTGAACAAATGGGATGCCATTGAGAAAAATGACAAGACCATGAGAGAGTACGAAAAAGAAGTGCGAAGAGTGTTGTCCTTTATGCCTTATGCGGAGATCATGTATGTATCTGCAAAGAGCGGACAGAGACTTCCGAAACTCTATGATATGATCGATATGGTCATTGCCAACCAGACGCTTCGTGTGGCGACAGGTGTGTTAAATGAGATTATGTCAGAGGCAGTTGCGATGCAGCAGCCACCGTCTGATAAAGGAAAACGTCTCAAATTATACTATATTACACAGGTGTCGGTAAAACCGCCAACATTTGTGATTTTTGTCAATGACAAGGAATTGATGCATTTTTCCTATACAAGATATTTGGAAAATAAGATTCGCGAAGCCTTTGGCTTTAAAGGCACATCTCTTCGGTTCTTTATCCGAGAGAGAAAGGAGAAAGATCAGTAGTATGGAACGCATCATATGTGTGGCGATCGGTTATTTGTTCGGATTGCTGCAGACGGGGTATCTCTATGGAAAGACGCAGCACGTAGATATTAGAAAAGAAGGAAGCGGGAATGCAGGAACTACCAATGCATTGCGGACGATGGGATGGAAGGCAGGAGCAATTACATTTCTGGGGGATTGCTTTAAGTGTGTGCTTGCTGTTGCAGCAACGTATTTCATCTATGGGAAAACACAGGCAGATATCTGGCCGCTTCTTATGATATATACAGGTGCCGGTGTAATTCTCGGACATAATTTTCCGTTTTATATGAAATTCAAAGGTGGAAAGGGAATTGCGGCGACAGCCGGACTTATCATCAGCACCTTAAGTCTTCCGATGGTGCTTGTCTGTCTCGTGGCGTTTGTGGGAATCGTAGGGGTGACGCGTTACGTGTCTCTTGGTTCTCTTGCGATTGTAGTTATATACCTTGTTGAGATCATAATCTGCGGACAGACCGGAAGATTTCAGATGGAGCCGGCGTATTTGTATGAGATGTATGTGGTGGCGGTATGTTTAATGCTGCTTGCCTTTTATAAGCATAAAGCAAATATCAAGAGGCTATTAAACGGCACAGAAAATAAATTAAGTGTCGGAAAACATAAGAAAGAGAAGTAGTCAGGAGGTAAGAGTATGGCAAATGTAGGCGTAATGGGAGCCGGGAGCTGGGGAACAGCTTTAGCGCTTCTTCTTCATTCCAACGGGCATCAAGTGACTGTCTGGTCCATCAATGAAGAAGAGGTGGAAATGCTTTCAAAAGAACGGGAGCATAAAAGTAAGCTGCCGGGTGTGAAAATTCCGGAAGATATGGTATTTACCAGTGACATGGAGACAGCGATTAAGGAAAAAGATTTCCTCGTACTGGCAGTACCGTCCGCATTTACAAGAGGAACGGCACGTAACATGAAGCCTTTTGTGAAGGAAGGTCAGATCATTGTAGATGTGGCAAAGGGAATAGAGGAAGATACACTTATGACTCTTTCCCAGCAGATAGAGGAAGAAATCCCACAGGCTAATGTTGCAGTGTTGTCCGGTCCAAGCCATGCAGAAGAAGTGGGAAGAGGACTTCCGACAGCAGTTGTCATCGGAGCAAAGACAGAGGAGACAGCAAGATATCTTCAGGAGATGTTCATGAATCATGTATTTCGTGTCTACATTAGTTCTGATATGTTGGGAATGGAGCTTGGCGGAGCGCTTAAGAATGTCATTGCTCTTGCAGCGGGAATTGCGGATGGTATGGGCTATGGAGATAATACGAAAGCTGCATTAATTACAAGAGGAATCGCAGAGATTGCAAGATTAGGAGTGAAGATGGGGGGAGCGCTTGAAAGCTTCACCGGTCTTACCGGAATCGGAGATCTGATCGTAACCTGTGCCAGCGTACACAGTCGTAACCGCAAAGCCGGATACCTGATGGGACAGGGCAAAACAATGGAAGAGGCAATGGCAGAAGTAAAGATGGTTGTAGAAGGTGTATATTCTGCCAAGGCTGCGGCAAAGCTTGGCAAGAAATACGGTGTAGCACTTCCGATTGTCGATAAGGTAAATGAAGTACTGTTCGAGGGAAAAGATCCAAAAGAAGCGGTAGATGAATTAATGTTACGGGACAGCAAAGCTGAACACAGTGCTCTTCCGTGGGGGAAATAGAAAACGTCACAAATCGACACCTTGCGTTTCGCAAGGTGTCTTTTTGTGTTGAAATGACACGTATTTTCGTGAAAAAACATAACCAGTAGTATGGGTTGCGTACTATTAGTTTCTGTAATAACCGAATTTGAAATTCTATACTATAAGTAAGTTGGAACAATCAATGGAGGTCTGCTTATGGAGATGAAGGATATCGGAAAACGTATACGCAGAAAAAGGATCGAGAAAGGATGGTGTCAGGAAGAACTGGCAGAAAAGGTGGATCTGAGTGCGTCGTACATAGGCATGATTGAACGGGGGAAAAAAGTACCGCGCCTTGAGACCTTTGTTGAAATCGCCAATGTTCTGGAGGTATCTGCTGACGAACTTCTCTGTGGAGTGGTAGATCACGGCTATGAGATCAGGATGTCAGAGTATACGAAACGGATTGGTAAGATCAGTCAGGAAAAACGGAAGCTGATCTATTCACTTCTGGATGTCTGTTTGTCTCAAGAGGAGTAGGAGGAGAGGGAATGGCACTTGCACATCAATTAGTTGTGATCACAAGAGAAAATCCAGAAGAAAATGTGTGGCTGGACACAGAGAGAGTTTTTTTGTCCAATTTATTATTTCAATATATGAAGGACAGCCTTATGTGGGTAAATACAAGATGGAACGGGAAAAAACTGACAACCGGATTTACAGAAGGAGGTTTTTCTGTCATAGACCGAAGAGAGATAGAAAAATTTCTCCATATCATGAAGCGATGGGAAGAATTGTTCCAGTGTTCACCGGAAGAATTTTATCTGACGCGGAGGAATAACAGCAGGGAATATCGACAGAAAGAAGGAGTGCTCGTAAGAAAAAAAGAAGTTTTAGAAGAACTGAACAGCTGCATTTACCTGTGTACGAAAGCACTGAAAAGAGGCGCAAGAATTCTGTACAGTGAAATTTAAGATTAAGAGGAAGAAAAAAGGTTCTAAAAACTCCCGTGGTGCACATAAACTGGTATCAGCAGAACAAGGGGGTATTTAGAATGAATACGTTTCAATTGTACAGTGATATAAAGGCAAGAACAAAGGGAGAAATCTACATAGGGGTGGTTGGTCCAGTGCGTACGGGAAAGTCTACGTTTATCAAACGGTTCATGGATGTGCTGGTACTCCCTCATATGGAAGATGAAAATGACAGAGAGCGCACGAAAGACGAACTGCCGCAATCAGCGTCCGGACGTACGATTATGACAACAGAACCGAAATTCGTTCCGAAAGAGGCAGCGGAAGTAAAGCTTATGGGGGATATTCCGGTAAAGGTTCGACTGATTGACTGTGTGGGGTATATGGCAGAAGGGGCTGTCGGACATGTGGAAGGAAATGAGGAGCGAATGGTAAAAACCCCGTGGTTTGAGCACGAGATTCCGTTTACCAAGGCAGCAGCTGTAGGGACAAGGAAGGTGATCCACGATCATGCGACGATCGGAATCGTAATGACAACAGACGGAACAATCGGGGAGCTTGAGAGAAGACAGTACGAAGAACCGGAAGAGAAGACGATCCGGGAGCTTCAGTCCATCGGGAAACCATTCGTAGTGCTGGTAAATTCTAAGAAACCATATGGAGAAGAGGCAAAGCGTATTTCAGAAGAAATAGAAGAAAAATATGGTGTAAGAGCAATGCCGGTCAATTGCGAGCAGTTAAAGGAAGATGACATTTTCAAAATTATAGAAGCAGTTCTTTTTGAATTCCCAATATCCGAGATACAGTTTTTTGTTCCTAAGTGGGTAGAAATGCTTCCCAGAGATCATAAGATCAAGACAGATCTCATTGAACAGATCAAAGGGATTATGGGACAGTTCTCAGAGATCAAAGATACGGTAAAAGAATTAAAGACTGTGGACAGTCCCTATATAGAGCGTGCGAAAGTAGAAACAGTCGAAATGGATACCGGATGTGTAAAAGTCTCCATCCAGATTGAAGACGGTTATTATTACGAAATGTTAAGTGAACTGACAGGCATGGAAATAGACGGACAGTACGGACTTATCAAAGCAATGAAAGAATTGTCCGGAATGAAGACAGAATATGACGGAGTCAAAGATGCGTTTGCTTCTGTGAAAATGCGTGGATACGGAGTTGTAAGCCCTAAGAAAGAAGATATTACCTTAGAAGAACCGGTAATCATCAAACAGGGCGGGAAATATGGGGTGAAAATTCATTCAGAAGCACCTTCCATCCATCTGATCCGAGCCAACATAGAGACAGAGATTGCACCAATCGTAGGAAGCGAGCAGCAGGCGCAGGATCTGATCACTTATATTCATGACAGAAAAGACAGCGAAGGCGGTATCTGGAGTACCAATATTTTTGGAAAGTCAGTGGAAGAGCTGGTTATGGACGGCATGAGAAATAAAATGGCTATGATCGGTGATGAAAGCCAGGTCAAACTACAGGATACCATGCAGAAGATTGTCAATGACAGTAACGGCGGAATGGTGTGTATTATAATTTAAGGATTGCAAATTTTGTGTAAAAGGGTTAAAATTCTACTATATGCATAAGAGAAGATATAAGTGGAGGTACGATAATCATGAGAATTGCGATTCTTATAGCAAATACGGAAATATACAGAGAGCAGGAAGAGGATAAAGCGGGAAAAGTGATCCGCGAGATCGTGGAGGCTGCGGGACATCAGGTTGTATTTGCCAAAGCGCTGCCGTTGGATAAAAAAGTTCTGTCTACGATTATGCAGCGTATGGCAGACGGACAGATGGCGGACCTGATTCTGACAACAGGAGGTGCAGGACTCGCACAGGCAGATTGTACACCGGAAGCTACACTGGAAATTGTAGACCGTGAGATCCGTGGAATTCCGGAGGCAATGCGTGCGCATATGATGACATTGACAAAACGCTCTATGTTAAATCGTGCGGCAGCAGGTGTGAGAAATAATGTGATGATCGTGAACCTTCCGGGAAAAGCAGGGGCGGTAAAAGAGTGTTTAGAGTATCTGCTTCCGGAAATCATACATGGCGTAGAAGTGATTAAAGGGGAAGTCTAGGAGAGGCAGTATGCGTGTAAGTATTTATACAGACGGAGCGGCAAGAGGGAATCCGGACGGACCGGGCGGTTATGGAACAGTATTGGAGTATGTGGATTCCAAAGGGGAGCTTCATACAAAAGAACTTTCACAAGGATATAAGAAGACGACGAATAATCGAATGGAATTAATGGCAGTAATCGCAGGGCTGGAAGCTTTAAACAGACCCTGCGAAGTTACGCTTTACTCGGATTCAAAATACGTAGTAGATGCCTTTAATCAGCACTGGATCGACGGCTGGCTGAAGAAAGGATGGAAACGTGGAAAAAATGAGCCGGTAAAGAATGTAGACTTGTGGAAACGTCTTCTCCAAGCCAAAGAAGCACATCAAGTAACCTTTGTCTGGGTGAAAGGTCATGATGGTCATCCGCAAAATGAGCGATGTGATACATTGGCAACGACGGCTGCAGATGGCAACGATCTGATCATTGACGAAGGATTGTAAAATATGATATAATCGCACTTATTCAGCAAGTAAGACAAGTAATCGCAGCTGCAGATGCCGAAAGGCAGCAGGTGAGGAAAGTCCGGGCTTCACAGGGCAGGATGCCGGATAACGTCCGGTGGAGGCGACTCCAAGGCCAGTGCAACAGAAATGTACCGCGTTTGCAATGAGCCATGCGCCATGGAAAGCAAAGAGGCGTTGTAAGTTTACTTACATACGCATCTGAGCTGAACATGGCATACGGCGAATGCCGCGTAGCGAGAAGAGCGAAGCGATTGGAGCTACGAGCATGGCGTATGGCTCATTGCAAACGTAAGGGTGGAAGGGCAGTGTAAGAGACTACCGCCCTGCTGGTAACAGCAGGGGCACATGTAAACCCCATCCGAAGCAAGACCGGATAAAGACAATGTGGCGGCCCGTCACATCTTAGGTAGGTTGCTTGATCCCGTTGGTGACGGCGGGGCTAGATAGATGATTACTCAACGACATAACCCGGCTTATCGTCTTGCTTGTTGAAAAAAATAATGAAGAGTAATGGTGTAACCTTGAAGGAGGCTGCACCATTTTTGTATTTGGAAGCTAGAATAGAAATTAAGTGCTAAATATGTTATAATCCAAACAAAGCATTATATTTCTATATTCTAAGCGCAAGGCGCATCCTTTATCTAAAGAAATCAGTTGAAATCTCAATTAGCCCGAATCTTCCGTTGAGATTCTTGTTTTATGTATCTGATCTATCTCCTGACCTTACAAGAGATGCTAACTTGTATGGAACCAAGCTGGTAAAGATACCGACTCCTAAATTTATTATTTTTTACAATGGAGTAGAAGAAAGACCGGATATTGAATATTTAAAACTGTCAGATATGTATACAAGAGAAGAAGAACGATATGCGCTAGATTTGGAAGCGGTGCTGATTAATATTAATCCCGGACATAATGAGGAACTTATGGGGATGTGTAAAACTTTAAGAGACTATTCGGAGTATACAGAAAGAGTGCGAAAATATGCGGAAGAAGAATCGATAGATAAAGCAGTTGAGCGTGCAATTACAGAATGTATAAAAGAAGGGATTTTGTCGGAGTTTTTGAGTAAAAACAGGGCGGAGGCGAAGAAAATGAGTATTTATGAATATGATGAAGAAAAGCATATGAGGCAGGAGAGAGAGGCATCTCTGGAAGCCGGTATAGAAGCTGGTATGGAAATCGGAATTAAAGCTTTAATTCGAGAGAACCAAGAAGAAGGGAAGGCAAAAGAAGCAATTATCAAAAAGCTTGTAAAATATTTTGAACTTACAGAGGAAGAAGCAGAGGTGTACTATGAAAAGTATGAGGAATGCAGTTAGGCTGATAAGGGAAATATAAAGCGATAAAGTAGATTGTTTGCGGAACTAAGTAGCGCATATAGTTTGCTTTTTTGCGAGGTGATGTGGCACCGATAGCGCTTTGGGCAATATTGTTGCTAATTGCGGGAATTGGGATTGTATCCGCGGCTGTTAAGAAAGGAAATTGTAAGTAAATAGAAACTTAATCATTTAAACGGAGGATGTCGAGAGGCATCCTCCTATCTTTTACACAGGGTGTCATAAAAATACTGTTATAATATATTGAAAATATGACAATGGTGAAGTATACTATAAATGAACAAGATATGTGGTCTTTGAAAGGAGCATATAAGATGGAGGGAAATAAAAGGAGCATTCGTTTGAAGGGGCTCAGAAAAGAAAGCAAAATAACTCAGGAACAATTAGCCGAATATCTGGGGGTAGATCAGTCTATGATTACAAAACTAGAAAATGGAACAAGAAGTTTAAATGTCACATTGATTGAAAAGATTTGTAGCTTGTTTGGTTGTTCGGATGCCTATTTGATGGGAAAAGAAGATAGTTATATTCCGTTGAACTTTGCGTTTCGCAGTAACGGAATTCAGGCTGAAGATCTGGAAAGTATTGCTGCGATCAATAAAATTGTAATGAATATTCGTTATATGAATGAAATGTTGGGAGAGTGATATTAGTATGAGGATGCCACAAGAATTGAATTCATTAGCCTTAAGAACAAGGAGGATATGGAATGAGGATGGATATTCTCCGATTGATATTTTTGCAATTGTGAATGGTTGGAAAGATAAGAAGATTACGATTGTGAAATATCCAATGTCCTCACGAATAAGTGGAATGTGCACAAAAGAGGGTGAAGATATTATTATCTGTATCAATTCAACGACTTCTTATGGAAGACAACGATTTACATTAGCTCATGAATTGTACCATGTACTATATGAGGAAAATATGCAACGTACAATTTGTGGTATGAGTATGAATGATGATAAATCAGAATCTGAACAAGAAGCGGATCAGTTTGCTAGTTATTTATTGATGCCATATGATGCATTGATAGAGTATGAACCAAATAGGGAAAAGTGGAATCTTGAAAAGATGATTGATGCGGAACAATTTTTTCAGATAAGTCATCAGGCAATGTTGCATCGATTGGTGTGCGACAGGTTTCTTGCAAAGGCAGAAGCAGCTGAATATAAGTTGATTACAGTCTCTTCTGTGGCGGCCAGGATGGGGTATGGTAAAGAATTATATTTTCGGACAAATGAAAATAAACAATACTTTACTACAGGTGAATATATTCGAAAAGTCGAGCGCATGACAGAACAAGATTTTATATCAGAGGGGAAAAGAGAGGAACTATATTTAGCGGCATATCGACCAGACATTGTTTATGGTTTTGATGAGGGGGAAGCTGGACTGAATGACTAAAGATTTATTTTTTGACACCGATTGTTTGTCACGTTTTTATGGGTAGGTGAAACGAATATATTGCACAAACTCTATGGAGGAAAAATTATTGTACCGGAACCAGTATATAGTGAATTATCTAATCCCAGTATTCCGCACATAAAGAAGCGTACAGATGCAATGATTGACAACAAAGATATTTCGGTAAAGACAATAAATACAGATACAGAAGAGTATGAATTATACACAGAACTAGTGCGTGAAGAAAAGAGGAAAAAAGTATTGGACGCGGAGAGGCGAGTGGAATTGCTCTTGCGAAAGTATATAATGGTATTCTTGCAAGTAACAATTATAAAGATATTGCTCCATATATTGAAAAATATAAACTACGACGCATAGATACGGGGCAGATTCTGGTAGAGGCTTTGGAAAAGAAGTTGATTACAGAGGAAGAAGGGAATACTATCTGGAATAAAATGCTGGTAAAACATTAGCAATTCACAAAGCAAATTGTCATTAGTGTAAGTGAGGGGTGACCTGAACAAGTCGTAAAACTGTTCTTTTATTTTTTTAAGAGGACCACAAAAATGAAAGAAACAAAGGAGGATCCGGAATGTCAGAAAACAGAAATATGGAAGAGGAGAACAGATAATATGGAATTTTTGGCTAATACGATAATAAGTGGAATTATATATGATTTATTGAAAAAAGGAATGAAGTTATCATATCGAGAAGTGTTTGGCAGATTTTTGGGGGAGCAAATGAGGTTCAATGCTTCGGTTTATAACGAATTCTTGGATGAAATTAATCAGAAAAGAACCTTACAAGAGAAAGAAGAGATTATAAATAAAAGATTGGAATCAGGAACCTTGGCTTTTGAACAGGAATTATATAATACAGAATTTGCAAAGAGATTAGATTATATTATTTTGCTCATAAATCAAGCAAATGCGTATGGGGATAAAATCAATTTAGAAATTTTGGCTGAAAGTCTAGCCTTTCCTTCTGTCAATGAGTTGAAGTGTTATTACATAAAGAATAAAGAACCGGATTTTGTGTTTATAGAAGAACTGGCGGATAAATTAGGAGTTAATGCTACGTGGCTTAAAACAGGGATAAATGCGACTCCATTTTTGTCTACTATACGTCGAGAGGATCGTGAACAGCAACTCTTAAAAAATGAAATAGAAGGAAAATATTCTTTTGTAATTAAAGATTTTACACAACGCCCTGAAATTCTCTTGCTAAAAAGAGTTAATGATATAAAATATGTTTTGTTCCAAAAACCGTTTGTGTTTAACAGTAATGTCGGAAGTGCAGGTAGTGAAGAATTATATTTGTTGTATAGATTTTTGTCTAAGTTATACAGAAGGAATGAGTTAAGTCTAAGTGATGTTTATTTTGTTCCAGAGGATATATTTAATAAAATGGAAGAAGGTACCGTTTATCCGGGAATTATGAGAAACTATTCAGCGGGGCAAAGAATGGGAGTGCTCTATGATTTCATAGATATCGAACATTCATTTTGGACAATGGAAGAATGTAAGAAGATATATGGAGAAGACTTTTTGAAAATTCAAGAAATTGTAAAAAGAAAAATAATCTCTCGGAATCCTGAGTGATTATATCCAGCACAGCTGGTAATGAACATTGAAAAGTGAATATTATCCGAAACGAATAAAAATAAGCATGAGAAACAGACATAACTGTCGCTATGCCTTAAAAAGGTGTATAATAATCATAGGATTATGCCACTACTAAAATCAACTTTTGCAGGGTGGATTCAAAGGGCAGATCCCATGCATCAAGATGTTGGAGCATCATGATGTTGTAGAGGCGGCAGTACCACATCTTAGTAGAGCGGTGCCTGCCGTTTTCTAATAGAAAATCATATTTCTCACGTTTATTGGAACGTTCTGCAGAAGCTCTTGCATTAAATTGCGTTTTCCATTCGTCACTGTCACGCGGCGGTATGTTGATCAGCCGTGGATTGTCCTTTGTGGCAAGGTGAACGGTTCTTCCATACTTGGAATCAGAGCAGGGATGCTCGCATGAACAGCCGTATTTTCTGCTTGCGAGAGGACAGCGATATTTAATTCTATTTTTAGAAGGTTCTGAACCATCATGATTCATTCGGAGACCTTCTTTACAAACAGGAACACCATCCTTGCCAATGGTAAAGTCATTTTTATATTTGACTTTAATACCCCGTTTTTCATTCAGGTCAAGGAGCAACTTGGATATTTTTAATTCAGGCAAAAAACTTTTCATTCTGAAAAAGGCATGCAAAAAGCCGTGGGAATCATGTCTTGAGGCTGGATTCAGTAAAGGGAAAACAGGAAGGTCGCTTTCTGAATCAGAAGCAACCAGCATATATAAATCGTATCCATGATAAAAACAGGAACGTGATGAATCCCATCCGATATCGCAATCAGGCTGGGAAAAGTAGCGGTCACAGGAACAGTCATTGATACCTTTAGAGGCACAATCACAAACACGATGCTTCCGCTCCCTGGCAGAGGTAATAAAAGGAGTACCGTCACCGGCAAGAGCCAGGGTATCAGGATTAATAAGCCCTTTAGAAACAGACTGTTGTAGGAATTCCTGATTATAAAGGTCAAACAGAGATCCATAAGGCTGTTCGGAAATGGAGAAGGAAGTGTTTTCCAGCTCCTGTAAGAGCTGCTCAACAGATATCTTTTCAACAGGTTTTGCTTTAGCCCCTTTTGCAGAAGGCTTTTTGACCGAAGCTTTAATGGGATGTATATGAGGAGACAGGTTATCTTCATCAGAATCCCAGAGACGGTTCAAAAAGTCATAGAAAGTACCAACACCGGGAGTGTCACCGAATTCAAAACCGCTGAGAATAGCAAAAAGGGGGTTGATTTTTAGTTGTGCAGCCCACTCTGTTAGGGAAGTAACTTTAAAATCCAGAGACAGCAGGTAAGAACGGTGCATGCAGGAAGGAGTTCTTGGCTTGGGTCCAAAGACAGAGTATCGGTTGTTAAGTTTTTCATCGGTGTAGGAAAGGTCAAGATTCCAAAAGCGGTCAATAATGTCCCATGTAGAGCGGGCAATGGAATCAGGGTTAGGATAATATTTACGTAAATTTTTAACAACAAAGTTTTGGTAGTCGGAATGACTGCCACAGTTAACAGGTAACAATAAAATCGCCTCCAGTCGAAAAAATAAAATATATTCAATCGACTTCGCCGCAAATTTTGAGCGATTTGTCAAGGCTTTTTTGACAAAAAAGTGGGGGATTTTAATAAAAAAGGAATCTTTAAGCCTTATATTTACTGGCTTAAAGATTCCGAGTGATTATAAATATCAATGGAGGAAGCATAATATGTAATACATTATCGGAAGAAACGTTAAACAGGATAACAAAAGTGGGATTTGATAGAAGATATATAAAGCCGGTTATAAGGTTAGCAAAAAGTTATACCGGGCGGTCTTTGCGATGAAAATATAAACAAGATTTTGAATGATCCGAATAAGATGTTAGAAATAAAATGTCGTGTAAAATGTGAATAAATAGAAAGACATTCATAAGAGTTAGGTGGAGGATTAGTCAAGGTGTTATTAGATTTTATGTCGATAATACCTTGATTTTATTATGGGTGGTGCTGATTTATATGGGATGAGTATTTATGTGGTAATTTATTGTAAATTCAATAAAACTCTTGTTCCAAAAGCTGATTAATGTTATATTCTAAATTGGAAATCTTTGTGAAGCAGTACAATTGCTAAGGGTATTGAGATAGGAGGAGTGCATTATGAAGAAGAGTATTGTTATGTTGCTTTTAACTATTACGGCATTAAGTCTTTCCGCATGTGCAAGTGGAAAAGAAACGGACGGAAAAGAGAATGTAAAACAGGAAGCTGTTGATGAAAATGCTAAAGATAAAGAAGAGCTGAATGAGCATGTAAATGAAGAAGAGAAAAAAGATGATATAGATAATGAAGAAGATAATGTGACAGAAGATACTAAGAAAATATCTGTCAATGTATATAAATTTAATCCAGATGATGAAACGTTCGTGGTTGAAACAAAGGAATGCGACGAACTAAGTGAACAAAATATATGGTCTTTATTAAAAGAAACGACATCCGTTCCGGTAGATAGTAATGTAAAATCACTAAAAGTGAATGGAGATAAGTTAGAGTTAGATGTAGATAGTGTATACGGAGAGAAATTAAGGAGTTATGGGATTAGTGGAGAAGATGCGTTAATGGGATGTGTGGTAAATACATATCTTGATGCTTATAAATGTAGTAGTATTAAGATTACTGAAGAAGGACAAACATTATGTTCAGGACATAGGGAATATACAGAATATTTAACTAAGTATTAATTGAAGTTATAAATGAAGGAGTTAAAACGAATGAAGAAATTATTATCGAGATGGATAGCAGCTATTATGGTTAGTGTAATGGTTATATCCTCGGGAGTAACCGGAACAGTGCAGGCAGAAGGAAATCATGTGGAGACTACAGAAGAAAAACCTCAAACAGATACAGAAAAGAATAACTCAGAAATCGAGGGAGATATATCTGTAGGAGATGATGCGGCTTCTCAGAAAGAAGATGATTCTGTGGCGGAAGAAAATAATGCTACAGAACCGGAGATAATAGAAGAGGGGGCTACAAATGAAGAGGATGAGGGTAAAAACCCTGAAAGTACGGAAGTTTCAGAAGAGACAGAAGCAGAAGTGTCAGAAGAAATAGAGATGGCACTTAATTATTTGTATATTAATGAAGCAGAGCAACAAGAAGGTGAGCAGCAGAGCATTGTTTTGTCTTGGGGAAACGGAAATACTCAAGTAAACCATATTAGTCTGACTCTGGAAAATGAAAATGGAGAACAGACGATTCTTGAAGAGACTAAAAAAAGCGATGAGTTGTACTTATATGAACACATTTTTTCTAAAGGAATTTATCATGTCTCAAATGTTCATGTAGTTACCAATGAATCTGAAAAAGAGTTCACAGCTGAAGAATTAGAAATTGATGCATATTTTGGGGTGGGTGAAACGCCAAATGAGTCTGCTAAGAGTTCATACATAGAAATGGAAAGTGTTGAAAAAGGTGAGGATAGTGCAAATACAGCAGCGTCAGTAGAGACATCAGTAGTCAGTATTGGTGAAAATGGTGAAGAGACAGCCGAGGCAAGTATCGGAGCCGCACTGGAAGCACAGGGCGTGACAGTAAGGTCCGGAAAAGCGCGTTCAGCGAGAGCAAAGAATGTGGTGGTTGTATTAGATCCGGGACATGATTCTAAACATGCCGGAGCTTATGGAAACGGTGTGCATGAAGAGGTGGCAACTCTGAAGATTGCCCAGTATTGTAAAGAAGAATTAGAACAGTATAGTGGAATCACAGTTTATATGACAAGAGAAAGTGCGGCTTGTCCATTCCCGAATTCAAAGGATAATATAGATGATATTAAACAACGTACTGCATGGGCAAAGACAAAAGGAGCGGATGTATTCGTAAGCTTTCATCTGAATTCTAATGATAGTTCCAGCCCAAATGGAGCAGAAGTATATTATCCGAAAACAAGTAGTGAAGGGGCTACACTGGCGCAAAAAATACAGGGTGAGTTAGTTTCGTTGGGGCTTAAAAACAGAGGAACTAAAGCGAATGAAACACTGGCTGTTATTAATTCTTCTATGAAGAATGGTTTCCCGGGAGTACTGATTGAACACGCATTTGTTTCCAATAGTTCAGATGCTAATAATTACTTGAACTCAGATTCGAAATTAAAGAAATTAGGCGTTGCTGATGCAAAAGGAATTGCGAGTTATTTCGGATTAAGTAAAGGTAAATGGGTACAGGATAGTATAGGCTGGAAGTATGAGATTAACGGGAAAAATGTAATAAGTCAATGGATGACAATAGGAGGAGAAAATTATTATTTTGATGCTGATGGCTATCGCTCAATAGGTTGGAAAATAATAGATAAACAAAAATACTATTTTATGCCAGATGGTCATATGCATACAGGTTGGTTATCGTTTGGTCAGACATATTATTATATGATGCCAGATGGTCATATGCATACAGGTTGGTTGTCTTTTGGAAGTACTTATTATTATATGAATCAAGACGGAGTGCGAG
>ENA-ORSX01000081-ORSX01000081.1-human-gut-metagenome-genome-assembly--contig:-NODE-81-length-127938-cov-6.373490_pt1 | contig 127938 bp, 104 predicted proteins | sample MGYA00241904_ERZ509172 | MGnify/ENA primary metagenome ERZ509172 (study PRJEB26280, sample SAMEA2338795) | human gut metagenome | biome: human gut; feature: human-associated habitat; material: faeces... | reverse complement strand
TTAGGGAAGGAGGTAGACCTTATGTGCAATCTGTCAGGATATGTTGAAAAGAAAGGGATGGAACGCGGAATCGAGCAAGGAATCGGGCAGGGGCTGGAGGCATTGGTACAGACGCTGAAACCTGTTTATGATTTTGAAAAATTGTATGAGGCAGTCGTGGAGAATCCTATTTATGCACATGTGACGAGAGAAGAGGTCCGCCGACTGTATGAGAAGTAAGACAGCCCCTGCTGTCTGATTTATGAATAGAAAAAAGAACGAGGAAAAACAGATGATTCCACAGGAATTTGAGCAGCGGATGCAAAATCTGCTGCAGACGGAATATCCCGATTTTATCAGAAGCTTTGAGAATTCCCATGTGCAGTCCCTGCGGAGAAATCCGCTAAAGGGAAGCCGTGAGGATTTTTTGAAAAAGATGCCGTTTCAGCTGGAGCAGGTGCCCTGGGAACAGAACGGTTTTTATTACAGAGAGGAAGAGCAGCCGGGGAAACATCCGTTTCATGAGGCAGGAGCGTATTATATACAAGAAGCGAGCGCGATGGCTCCGGCGGTCTATCTGGATGTAAAACCCGGAGAGAGGGTACTGGATCTGTGTGCTGCGCCGGGAGGAAAAAGCACGCAGCTTGGCGCAGCGATGGACGGGAAGGGACTTTTAGTGTGTAATGAGATACATCCGGCGCGGGCAAAGATACTTTCGGAAAATATAGAGCGGATGGGCATCCGAAATGCACTTGTGACGAATGAAACGCCGGAAAAGCTGGCGGAGTATTTCCCGGGGTATTTTGATAAGATACTGGTGGATGCGCCCTGCTCGGGAGAGGGAATGTTCCGTAAGCACCCGGAAGCCTGCAGTGAGTGGAGCGTCGAAAATGTGGAAATGTGCGCGCTGCGTCAGGATGCTATCCTGGACTGCGCGGCTCAGATGCTCCGGGAAGGCGGAAGACTCGTATATTCCACATGTACCTTTGCTCCGGCTGAGGATGAGGGGAGCGTATTGAGGTTTCTCAGGCGTCAGCCGGGATTTTCCATCGAAGCGGCGGAAAAATTTGAAGGGATGGCGCCGGGAAATCAGGAATGGGCGCGGGAGTACGGCTCTCTGGGAGAGGCGTTAGAAGAAGCGTTTTTGGAAACGCCCGGGGAAGAACTTGACAGGACGATACGCTTATTTCCTCACCTCTTAAAAGGAGAGGGACATTATCTGGCAGTGCTCCAAAAAAGCGGAGAAACTCAGGAGAATGTCCGCACAAGAAGCCTTTATGGGATTCAGAAAGGAATATCGGAAAAGGACTGCCGCGTATGGAGAGAATTTGAAAAAGAGAATCTGAACGTGTGTCTGGACGGGACATTTTTAAAGTTCGGAGACCAGATATACGTAGCTCCTAAAGAGCTTCCGGCGCTGCAGGGATTAAAAGTCCTTCGTCCGGGATTGCATCTTGGCACATTGAAAAAGGACCGTTTTGAGCCGTCCCATGCGCTGGCGCTGGCATTGAAGCCTGCGGACGTGCGGCGGTGTGCGGCACTTGATATTTCTCAGGCAAGACAGTGGATTGGCGGGATGACAGCCGCATGGGACGGGGAAAAGGGCTGGTATCTTGTGACGGCGGAAGGCTATGGGCTTGGATGGGGCAAGCTTGCAGGCGGTATTTTAAAAAATCATTATCCGAAAGGGTTAAGAAAGATGTTGTAAGGAACATCGGGGAAAAGGAGAAGGAATCTATGAGGTTTGTACTGGACTATAAGAGATATGCAGAGGTTGCCTGCTGTACGGCGGAAGAGGGCTGCGTGCTTCTTCGGAATGAAGAAAATGCGCTTCCGATAAGAACCGGGGAAAAGGTTTCCGTATTCGGAAGGACGCAGTTTACTTATTATAAGAGCGGAACCGGATCGGGCGGCATGGTGAATGCCCCCTATGTAACGAATATTCTGGACGGTCTGAAGGAATGCGGAATTTCGGTCGATGAAGAACTGGAGCAGATTTACAGGGATTGGATTTCAGAAAATCCTTTTGATCAGGGAGCGGGATGGGCACAGGAACCGTGGTGTCAGGAAGAGATGCCGGTAAGCCGTGAGGTAGCAGAGAAGGCGGCGAAAACTTCTGATATGGCGGTCGTGGTACTCGGGAGAACGGCCGGGGAGGACCATGACAACAGCGCATCGGAGGGCAGTTATCTTTTATCTGCGCGGGAAGAAGAGCTTTTAAAGAATGTATGCGGCGCATTTAAAAGGGTGGCAGTCGTTTTAAATGTAGGAAATATCATTGATATGAAATGGGTGGAGAGCTATTGTCCGCAGGCGGTTCTGTATGTATGGCAGGGCGGTCAGGAAGGGGGCAGGGCCGCGGCTCGGATATTGACCGGAGCGGCAAATCCCAGCGGCAGGCTTGCTGATACGGTCGCAAGGGATATAGAGGATTATCCGTCCACCCGCAATTTCGGAAATGCGGACCGTAACATTTATGCAGAAGATATCTATGTGGGATATCGGTATTTTGAGACCTTCGCGAAGGAAAAGGTGCTGTATCCCTTCGGCTTTGGCCTGTCCTATACGGAATTTTCACGGGAGGTCATCAGTGCGGAAACGGACGGAACGAAAGTCGTACTGCATCTTCTGATAAAAAATACGGGAATGATGGCAGGTAAAAATGCGGTCTTGGTCTATGTGGAAGCGCCGCAGGGAAAGCTGGGCAAGGCGGTAAGAAGCCTTGCGGCATTTCAGAAGACGCAGCTTCTGGCTCCGGGAGAGGGGGAAGAGCTGATCTTTGAAATCAATCTGGAGGACTGCGCTTCCTATGATGACAGCGGTGTGACAGGGTATAAATCCTGCTATGTGCTGGAGGCAGGGGGATACGGTATCTATGCTGGCGGTGATGTCCGCAGCGCAGAGAAGGTGTGTACAGCGGATGTATCGGAGCTGACAGTTGTGGAAAGGCTCACGGAGGCGCTGGCGCCCGTAACAGGTTTTGAGCGGCTCTGTCCGGTACGGGAAGCAGACGGCAGTCTGAGGGAAAGCTATGAGCCTGTGCCTGGCAGGACAATAAACCTTTCAGAGCGCATCCGCCGGGATAAAGAATGTCTTCTTAAAGAAAATGAGACAAAGGGCGGGGCGGCAGAGCCGGGTGACAGAGGACTGCGCCTTGTAGATGTATATGATAAAAAAGTGTCGATGGAACAGTTTTTATCGCAGCTTTCAGATGAAGAGCTGGCGTGTATCATCAGGGGAGAAGGAATGTGTTCTCCGAAGGTGACTCCGGGAACAGCTGCGGCATTCGGAGGAGTGACACCGGGGCTGCGCAGCTACGGCATCCCTGTGGCATGCTGTTCAGACGGTCCCTCCGGCATACGGATGGACTGTGGTACAATGGCGTATTCGCTGCCGAACGGGACGCTGCTTGCCTGCACGTTTAATACAGAGCTGACAGAAGAGCTGTATGAGCTGGAAGGGATGGAGCTTCGCAAAAACCGGATAGATACACTGCTTGGTCCCGGTATGAACATCCATCGTAATCCGCTGAATGGACGGAATTTTGAATATTTTTCGGAAGATCCGTATGTGGCGGGAAAAATGGCGGCAGCCCAGCTTCGGGGAATGGCAAAATACGGCGTTACAGGTACGGTCAAGCATTTTGCATGCAATGACCAGGAATACCGCCGGCATGACGCGGATTCCGTTGTTTCCGAGCGCGCCGTGCGGGAGATTTATTTAAAGGGCTTTGAAATCGCGGTAAAAGAAGGGAAGGCATACAGCGTCATGTCTACCTATGGCCCGCTGAACGGCATCTGGACGGCGGGAAATTATGACCTTCTGACGACCATCCTGAGGGGTGAGTGGGGATATGAAGGAATTGTGATGACTGACTGGTGGGCAAAGATGAACGAAGAAGGGCAGGAGGCAGCCGGAAACAATACAATTCCGATGGTCCGCGCCCAGAATGACGTTTATATGGTCGTTTCGGATTCGGAGAATAATTCGGCAAAGGACAACACGATAGAGGGGCTGGCAGAAGGAAGGATCAGCAGGGCAGAGCTTATCCGCAATGCCGGAAATATCTGTCGGTTTCTGATGCGTTCTCCGGTGATGGATCGTTTCCTGGACAGAGAGTTTGATGTGTGCGAGGAGAAGGACAGCCCGCTTAAGGCTTCTTTGGAAGGGCTTGTTCTGGAACACAGGACGGTGGAGGACTGCGCTGCTCTGGATGTGTCGCAGTTAGATACGGCAAGAGGAAACAGGGCGGTTTATTCTCTGGAGCTGGAGAACTGCGGAGGATATACGCTGATGTTTCAGATGGGTTCTGTAGCAGGAGAGCTGGCACAGATGCCTGTTTCTGTATTTCTGGATGGGACGCTGCTGGGGACTGTGACTATCACAGGAACCGGCGGAAAGGCGGTAAGCCGGGAGCTTGAGTTTTCAGTGAAAGAGGGAAAAGAACATTATCTGACGCTGTTTTTCGGAGAGAGCGGCATCAGGATGGAGAGCCTTACGCTGAAACGGCGTTTAGAAGAATAGAATGGGGATTCGTGTGAAAAACAGGTCTGATGACTTATTTTTCACACCGCTGTTTGCGTGGAGCGTCACAAACAGCTCTTATGTCAGAAGAGAAATCTCTTACGCTCTGGAGTGAGGATTGAAATGCGAAAAAGCGGAATATACGGATGGCTGCTCGGCGTCTGCATGGCGTCAGGGCTGTCCGGCTGCGGTTCCGAGCCTGCACAGGATTATGTGTCGCAGGGGATGGAGCTGATAGAAAAGATGGATTATGAAAGCGCCCTGACCTGTTTTGAGGCGGCGGCGCTGGATAAAGAGGATATGAGGATGGTCTATCGGGGGCAGGGGCTTGCCTACATGGGGATGACCGATTATGAGAATGCTGCGGCAAGTCTGGAAAAAGCGCTGGCGCAGAGCGGCCCCCAACCGGATACGGTGGATTACGATATCAATTATTATCTGGCGACCGCATATTACCGGAACGGGCAGACGGACCGTGCAATAGACGTTTATGAAGCTATCACGGATCTTTTGCCCGGGGAAAAGACTGCCTGGTATCTGAAGGGAACTCTGGAGTTGGAAAAGGGAAACCACGAGGCTGCAAAAACTGCGTTCGACAGCGCTGTAGAGGCAGAGGAAGAAGACTATGACCTGAGGATAGATATTTTCTGCAGCTGCAGCAAATACGGGGCAGATGAGCTGGGTGCTTCCTATCTGCAGGCGGTTTTGGATGACGGTTCTAAAAAGCTGTCCGATTTTGACCGGGGGCGTATCAGTTTTTATCTGGGCGACTATGAGCAGGCGCGTACCAGTCTTGAGAAGGCACAGGAAGCGGGTGGAGCAGAGGCGGCGTCCCTTTTGGGACAGACTTATGAAGCATTGGGCGATTATAATTATGCAGCGAGCGTTTACAGCACCTATCTGGAAACAAAAGAGCCGGACGCGGCGATATACAATCAGCTTGGGCTGTGCAAGCTGAAGGGCGGCGATTATGAGGCGGCGCTGGCGGCGTTTCAGGCGGGGATGAACGTGGAAGGAAACACGGTTACCCAGTCGTTAAAATTCAACGAAATCGTGGCGTACGAATATCTTGGGCAGTACGACAAGGCAAAGCTTGCAATGGAGCAGTATCTGGCGCTGTATCCTGATGATGAAAAAGCGCAGCGGGAAGCGGTCTTTTTAAAGACGAGATAGAAACCTTCAAGGCGGGGCAGAAACGGGTTATTTCTGAAAAACAAAAGAAAGAGGATTCGTGTGTGAAAAGAGAATTCGGGAAAAAAGGGCTTTGGGGCAGGAAGAGCCTTCGGGCATGGGGATTTGCTGTGCTTGTGTCCGCAGCGCTGATGCTGCCGGGGACAGGGCTTTTTGCGTCTGCAGCGGACAAGAATGCAGTGGTACAGGGAAAGCAGAGAGAGGTTGTTGCTGTGACGATGGCGGCGGCAGTCTTACAGGAGAGTATTGTGTATGAGCTACCGGAGGAGAATTCGGCTGTCATCGGGACAGCGCTGTCAGGGCAGGCGTTGAATATATGCGGACAGACGGCGGACGGCTGGTACGAAACGGTATTCGGGAACGGCATCGGTTATATCAGGAGCGGCGCAGTGGCAGAAATCGCGATAGATGAAAGTATGACGGCAGCGCTGGCGCAGCAGGCGCAGTTTGTGAAGGCGCTGGCGGGACAGCCGCAGGTTACGGAAGGTCAGCCGTCATCGCAGTCGCAGGATGTGGCAGGTCAGCCGTCATATCCTGCAGCGGGCAATCTGATATTTGTAGGGGATTCCCGTACAGGTCAGATGGGAAATGCGGTCGGAGGCAGTCAGGAGTGGCCGGGTACGGCATTTGTGGCGTGCTTCGGCGGCGGGGTGGAGTGGCTTTCCGGCCAGAAGGCAAAGCAGGATATCGACAGCTTTGTGACGCCGGGCAGCGTGGTCATCTTAAACTATGGGGTAAACGACCTTGCGCGGCATAATGATTATATCCCTCTCATTAACAGATATGCGGCAGATTGGAGAGAAAAAGGGGCGGTGGTATATTTTGCGTCCGTAGGTCCGGTCGGGGAAAATGAATACGGCAAGCGCAACTGGGCGGTGGAATATTTTAACGGTCAGTTAAGCGGGCGGCTGGACAGGAGCATCGGGCGTATCGACCTGTACGGCTATCTGGCGGCGTCCGGATATGCGACGATGCCGGACGGGCTGCATTATACACCGGATACTTATGCGAGGATGTTTCAGTTTTTGTGTCAGAGCGTTGGAAGGTAAAAAATGAAACAATATGACAATATCCGCATTTTTCGGGCGGCTGCATGTCTTGGTGTGTTTCTCACCCATTTGGGACCTTATCTGGGACTTACGGGAGGCGCAGCGTGGGCGGCGAATCAGGGAGCATCGGGAGTTTATCTGTTTTTTCTGATAAGCGGTTTTCTGGCATGCGGGGATAAAGAGCTTTTGTCAGGTAAAAAAAATTCCGCACTGCGTTATTACAAAAAACGGCTATTGAGGCTTCTGCCGCTGTATTATGCGGTTGTTTTGTACAATATGGCGCTCCACATACTGATATTAAAAGATGTGCCGCCTGACCCGGACGGGCTGTACTGGCTTCGGTATTTTCTGATGACGAACGCGTGGCTTCCGGCGCCGGATAATTTCTGGGCGAATCTGACTGCGACGTGGACGGTATGTCTGTTTTTTGCCTTTTATCTGCTTGCGCCTGTTTTGGTACAGCTCATAAGGGGAGTGGGAAGCGCGTTTTTTTCCTATGTGCTGGCGCTTTTGCTGCGTTATCTGTGGACGGCGGCAGGGCTCGCGGACTATATGATGATATTTTATTATCTGCATTATTTTGTGCTCGGTATGCTTGTTTATCATATCATGGAGGCAAAGCCGTTTCTGTATGTGATAGGAAAGTCGGATACCGATCCGGTGAAAAATATGCTCATTGTCAGAAGAACGCTGTTTTTTGCGGGGCTGATGGCGGCGGTATGGTTGGGGATCTTTTTGTGCCGTACGGAGCCGGACAGCTTTATGATATGGTCTTGGGCATTTGGAATATTGCTTTTGGCGACGCGTGGTATCCGGTGTAAAAGCAGGATTCTGCAGAAGATAGACCTGTATTCTTATGAGATATATCTCGTTCATGCGGTCGTATTAGATGGGATAGGGATGGTGCGGGCGCATATTTCTATTCCGGTATGGGGAGTAGCGGTGCTGGCGTTCGGGCTGACGGCGGTAGGCGCATTTGCAGCGAAGGCGGCAGAAAAATTTGTTTTAGAAAGTTCCGGTCTTGTGAACAACGTGGGAATGTGATACCATATTTTAAAGATATCAGGGTCAAAAGTCATGAAACACGACGTGCTTGCACGGGAGTGGTTCCATGACTTATTGACTCGCCCCGATATGAGGATAAAAGCGGAGCGTAAGCTTCGCGATATCCGAATATTGGGACGGATTGTGGGAGCGTGAAACGCGAAACAATCCGTAGATATTGCAGTTGGGGGCTTTTGCCCCCCCAACTGTTTTTAAAGAAGCATAGCACAAAAGTGTTTTAAACGCAACGAAGGAGTCGGTGATTTATGAAAAGTAAATGAATTTTTGGCGGAAACCATTGTAATAAGAGACGGAATATTGTACCTTTAAAGATAGAAAGATATATTTCAGGAAAGGCCCGGATGCTGTCCGGGAAGGAACGGAAGAGATGAATTGGCAGTCGGCAATCGGTACGGGCGGCATTGTGGTTGGCATTACGGCAGTGGTGCTTTTTTTTGTCTGGCTTGGTTTTTATGCGGCGAGACGTTTCAGGGAGCGGTTTCGCGGCAGGACGCTGGATGAGATGGAAGGGCATGATTTTGAATATTTCTGTGCGGATCTTCTGGAACAGAACGGATTTATCGACGTGGAAGTGACAAAGGGAAGCGGAGATTACGGCGTGGACGTGCTGGCGGAGAAGGACGGCGTGACCTATGCGGTACAGTGCAAGCGTTATGACGGGCCTGTGGGCGTCAAGGCGGTGCAGGAGGCATACGCGGGGAGAGATTATTATGACCGGATGGTAGGAGCCGTTATGACGAACCAGTATTTTACGGAACCGGCAGTCGCTGCGTCCCGTAAGCTGAAGATACTGCTGTGGGACCGGGGATATCTGGAGACGATGATGGAGGAGTGAGACGGCTGATTTATGCTGCCTCGGAATGGAGGCTGTTATGAGCTTTGTGGAATTTCGTAATGTAAAAAAGGTGTATCATATGGGAGAGGTGGAGATACAGGCCCTTCGGGGAGTGGATTTCCAGATAGAAAAGGGCGAGTTCTGCGTGGTGGTAGGCGCTTCGGGCGCAGGAAAGACTACCATTCTGAATATCCTTGGCGGGATGGATACGCTGTCAGAGGGGAAGGTGTTTCTGGACGGGAAGGAGATATCGTCTTATAACAAAAAGAAGCTGACGGAATATCGCCGCTATGACATTGGTTTCGTATTTCAGTTTTATAATCTGGTCGGGAATCTGACCGCGTTGGAAAATGTGGAGCTGGCATCGCAGATTTGCAGGGAGCCTCTGGATGCGGCGGAGGTTCTGGAAAAAGTCGGGCTTTCCGAGCGTGCGGGCAATTTCCCGGCGCAGCTTTCCGGCGGAGAGCAGCAGCGCGTGGCAATTGCCCGGGCTCTTGCCAAAAATCCCAAGCTGCTTTTGTGCGACGAGCCCACAGGAGCGCTGGATTACAATACGGGTAAGGCGGTATTGAAGCTTTTGCAGGATACATGCCGAAACAGTGGGGTGACTGTTGTGGTGATAACGCATAATCAGGCAATCACGGCGATGGCAGACCGTATCATCACGGTAAAGAACGGTCTGATAACTGATATGCGGATGAACGGCCACATTGTACCGGTTGAGCAGATAGAATGGTAGGGAATCGGGAAGGATGTTCACAGGCAGCCTTAAGCACCTGCTGTTTGAGGCGTAAGGATGTGGTTTAGGAGGCGGTTTGCGGATGAAATCTTCTATGAAAAAAACTACTCACCGGGAGATACGGGCGAGCTTTGGGAGATATTTTGCGATACTGGCAATCGTGGCGCTGGGCGTGGGATTTTTTGTGGGATTGATGGTGACGACGCCGGCGATGGTAAAGACGGGCGGCGATTATATGAACAGGCTGGAGCTGTATGATATGCGGCTTGTATCGACGCTGGGATTTGAAAAGGACGCAGCAGAGCTGTTTGACGGAAAAGAAGGGATAGAAGCGGCAGAAGGAGCAGTATCGGCGGATTTTCTGGCGACGGAGGAGGACGGCAGGGACCGGGTGCTGGCGGCGCAGACACTCCTTGAGACGCAGAATCAGATAGAGCTCGTATCGGGGCGCTTTCCTGAAGCTCCGGATGAGGTTGTTGCGGATGCGAGTCTGTATCCCGAAAGCGCGGTAGGCAGTACGATAAAGGTTTCGGAGGAGAATCCGGAAACGACGGCAGAGCTGTTTGCCTTTAAAGAATATACGATTGTCGGAACAGCTCATGCGGTATATTATGTCAACTATGAACGCGGTGCAACAACGCTCGGAAACGGAAGGGTAGGCGGCTTTGTATATTTGCTGCCGGAGGGATTTGACACCGATTACGACACGGAAGTGTTTCTGCGCTTAGAGGATGACTATGAAATTTACAGCGATGAATACGAGGCGGCTGTAAAAGAGCTGAAAGCATGGGCAGAGCCGCTGGCGCAGCAGGCGGCGGCAGCGCGCCATGACAGAATCATTGCGGATGCGCAGGAGGAGATAGACGACGCGAAAAAGACGCTGTGGGAAGAAACTGCGTCTGCAAAGGCGGAGCTTGCGGAGGCAGAGCGGGAGCTTGCGGACGGACAGGCAGAGATAGAGGACGGAAAAGAGCAGCTTTCGGACGGCAGGCGGAAGATAGCGGCTGCAAAGACAGAGCTTTCTTCCAGACAGACAGAGCTGGACAGAAGCCGTCAGGAGCTTGCGGACGGACGCGCAGAGCTGGAAGCAGGGCTTTTGCAGATCGAACAGGGAAAAGCGCAGCTGAACGCGGCGCTCGCAGCGCTGCAAGGCAGCCCAGTTCAGGGCAGCCCAATTCAGGGCATGGCAGCTCAGGCAGCAGGCAGTGCAGATATGCCGGGGGCAGGTCAGGAGCAGCTTGCCGGGGTGCAGGCACAGCTTGCAGCGTTGGAGGCACAGGAAGCGGAGCTTTTGCAGAAGCGGGCAGAGCTGGAAGCAGGAGAGGCGCAGCTGGAAGCGGGACAGGTACAGCTGACCGCAGCACGGCGGACGATTTCGGCGCAGGAAAACAAGCTTACGGAACAGGAACAGAAGCTTGCGGATGCGCAGAAGGAGCTTTCGGACGGCAGACAGGAATATGAAGATGGCAGACGCACGCTGGCGGAAGAAACGGCGGATGCGAAGCAGAAGATATCTGATGCGGAAAAAGAGCTCGCTGACGTGGAAGAGCCGGATGTTTATGTGCTGGGCAGGGATACGAATATGGGGTATGCCTGTTATGAAAATGATTCGTCCATTGTGGCGGGCATTGCCAAAGTATTTCCGTTTTTCTTCTTTCTGGTAGCGGCGCTGGTATGTATTACGACAATGAGCCGGATGGTGGAGGAGCAGCGTACCCAGATAGGCGTTTTGAAGGCATTGGGATATTCCGAAGCCCGGATAATGGGAAAATATCTGTACTATGCGGGAAGCGCGGGTGTGATTGGATCAGTGCTTGGTTTTGTCATTGGTTCTACGGTATTTCCGACGGTCATCTGGTCGGCATACCGGATCATGTATAATCTGGGAGATTATAATCTGTATCTGGACTGGCGGCTGGCGGCAATCTCGATGGCGGCGGCAATGCTGTGTTCCATGGGAGCCACATGGCTGACGTGCCGGTATGAGCTTTCCAGTACGGCGGCGGAGCTGATACGTCCGAAGTCGCCAAAGAGCGGGAAGCGCATCGTGCTGGAACGGATTCCGCTTTTGTGGAACAGGCTCTCTTTTCTGGCAAAGGTGTCCGTGCGGAATGTATTCCGTTATAAGCAGCGGTTTTTCATGATGGTCGTCGGGATAGGAGGCTGTACGGCGCTTCTCGTGACCGGGTTCGGCGTAAAGGACACCATCGCGGACGTGGCGGATATGCAGTATGGAGAAGTACAGCTCTATGACATGAGCGTGACATTAAAGGACAGCGCAGAGGATACCTCGGATGAAGAGCTGACGCAGACGCTGGAGGAGAGCAGAGCAGACTGGACGGCGGCAGCGGAGGTCTCCATGGACCTGACCGGGAAGGATGCGGTCAAATCGACGACAGTCGTGATACCGCAGGATATGTCGCAGATAGGGCAGTATGTGGACCTTCATACGTCGCAGGACGCTGCGGTGGCGTGGCCTCAAAAGGGGGAGGCCGTCATAAATGAAAAGCTGGCGGACAACTGCGGCATCCGGGTAGGCGATATGGTGAGCCTTCGCAACGAGGACGGCGAAAAGCTGTGGGTGAAGGTATCGGCGCTGTCCCAGAATTTTATTTACAATTATGTTTATATTTCGCCGGAGACATGGGAAGCAGATAACGGGAGCGTGCCGCGTTACAAGAGCCTGTACCTTAGAATGGAAGAAGGTGCAGACAGCAGAGCGCTGTCAGAAAAGCTCCTTGCATGCGACGGCGTATCCGCAGTGGCTGTAAATGCCGATATGCTCAATCAGGTCAATAACATGATGAAGAGTCTGGATGCGGTGATACTGCTCATCATCGTCTGCGCGGGAGCGCTGGCATTTATCGTCATCTATAATCTGACGAATATCAATATCACGGAACGTATCAGGGAGATAGCGACAATTAAGGTGCTCGGATTTTTCCCGAAGGAGACGGCGGCCTATGTGTACCGTGAAAATATCGTGCTGACTGCGGTCGGCGCGCTGGCGGGACTTTTTGCGGGCGTGTGGCTGCATCGGTTTGTGATGGCGAATATCAATGTGGATATGATAGCGTTCGATGTCAGGATACTGCCGCTGAGCTTTGTGAACAGCGTGCTCCTGACGTTTGTGTTCATGCTCATCGTGGACGTTATCATGTATGTGAAGCTGGAAAAGATAAACATGGCGGAATCGTTAAAGAGTGTAGAATAGCACAGGTTCAGTCATATCAGGGCATTACATGGAAAAAAGGGGGCTTTTGCCCCCTTTAACCGTTTTGTCAGATTCAGGAAATCCGACGGCCCGGCTTCCAGCACGAACCGGTGGAAGCGTTCCGGCGTAAACTCTTCTCCCCAGAGCGCTCTGGCGCGTTCGCGCAGGGCGGTCATTTCCAGATATCCCACATAATATTTCAGGTAAACGGCGGGAGAGGTGCGGAGATAATCATAAATGCGCTGCGCGGTTTCCTCGGGCAGCCCGAAGGACTCCAGCGAGCGCATCACGTCCTGACGGGAAGCCCCGTAATAGTGCAGGGAGATGTCCAGCAGGGAGAACAGGTTTATCTGCAGGTCGCGCTGCAGGGAGACGAGGCGGCACAAAAGAGCGGCTGCCGAATCGGAATCCGCGTTGTCTATAAGCTGGGCGGCATATTCATAGGAAAGCTGTTCGGTATAATATGCCCAGCCCTCTACATAACCGCCGTAGGAAAGGAGCCGTCTTGCCTTCAGGTCGTTTTGGGAGACGGAATACAGGGAGGAATAGACGGTCTGGTAAAGATGTCCCGGATAACCTTCATGCGCCAGAGTGGTATAAAGCTCGATGCCGGAGGAGGTGGAGGAGCGGTTGATACAGATAGTGTTGTGTATCGGGTCGTCCAGCGGGGGTGTCATGTAAAAGGCGGGGCTTGTGTAGGCTTCCAGCGCAGCATCCACATTTCTGACGGTGCAGGAGACCGGCGAGGGCGAAAGGCTGCCCAGGTCGGGAAAATCCTGCGCCATTCTTTTTTGCAGGTCATCCAATATCTCGGAAGGGTCGGAAACGGGGAATTTTTCCGAAAGCAGGGAATAGTCGGGCATATTCCCGGTGAGCTGCCGGTATTTGGACAGTACGGCTTTCATCTCGCCGTATTTTTTCTGAAAGGTTTTCTGGAGAAGGTTGTACATGGATTCGGGCGAAAGAGAGGAGCCGGTGGTGCGCGCTATGAGCCATGCGTAATAGTCCCTGCCGTCGGGTTTTTCGGCAAGACCTCCTTCATAGCGTCCCGTGCCGCAGAGGGTAAGGAGATTTTTTGAAAGCTCCTGATAGGAGGGCAGCACGCATTCTGAAAGGAGACGGTCGTTTTCGGAAAGATATTCTTTTTTCTGAGCGTCGGAGAGCTGTCCGGAGCGGCAGAGGCTATCCAGACGGGACTGCAGGGTCGTCTGCAAAAAATGAGTTCCTGACGAAAGTGCGTCCCTTGTAATGATGTCCCTGCACTGGCGCGCCGTCTCTTCGGCGTCGGCATCGGGCATGAACAGGCCGGCGGCGCTTTTTTGCGCCTCATAATCGGCAAGCCCCTGCAGATAGTCCGGGACGGAGGAGAGCAGGGAAAGATAGGTTTCGATGTCGTCAGTATTGCGGAGAGGATATTCGGCGAGCAAAAGCAAAAGCTCGCTCTGGCTCCCGGCAGAGGGGGATAGAGGTTCTTCATAAAAAGGATAGGCAGCGCCTTCCAGATCCAGCGCAAGGCAAGAGGTAAGCAGGTCAAAAGCATAGCGGTCCTGCTCGTTTAAACGGTCAGGATTTAAGCGGGAAAGTCTGGTCAGAAGGGCTTTTTGCGCCCGGATGGAATCCTGTCGGGACTGCTCCGAATAAACGGGGAGCGAAGCGTCCGCAGGATGAATGCCGAAGCGTTCGGGCTCGGCAAGTGTAAAATGCAGACCGAGAGCATCGTTTTCCAGAGCGTTTTCAAAAAATCTGTCCGCTTCATATCGAAACATGGCAGGATCAAAAAAATGGGAAAAAATGAGCAGCAGCGCGATGCCGGTTATGCAAAGCGCCGTGAACAAAGGGATTCTGATTTTTTTCAAGGGGATAGACCGCCGGGATTTTTTAATATTTGTATGAAATAGGACGGAAAAATATGAGCGTGCCGTTTTTCATTTCTCTTGTGAAAAATTGTCTTTTGTAGTAAAATATCTTTAAGTTTCCAGAAAGGAGGGGCTTTTATGACGGAAGTAGTTGGCTGGCTGATATTGCTGGTATTGCTGGTTGTCATCGAGCTTGCAACGATGGGACTGACAACGATATGGTTTGCGGGCGGGGCGCTCGTTGCGACTATCGCGGCAGCATGCAATGCGCCGTTGTTTTTGCAGGTCGCGCTGTTTCTTATCGTGTCGGTGGCGATGCTCGTATTTACAAGGCCGATCGCGCTTCGTTATTTTAACAAAGACAGAGTGAGAACGAACGTGGATAGTCTGACGGGCGAGCGGGGCATCGTAACAGAGCGGATAAACAATGTTCAGGGGTGTGGTCAGGTCACTCTAAACGGGATGGAATGGACGGCGCGTTCGGCAGAGGGCAGCTCGGATATTCCGGAAGGGACCGTTGTCGTGGTGAAAGCTGTTGACGGTGTGAAACTGATCGTATATCCGGATTTGCAGAAGAAGGCGGAGAACGGATAAAGAGAGCGGGGCACCCGCAGAAAAGAGGGATGAAGTATGGTTGGAGGCATTATTTTACTGATTGTTCTGTTGCTTGCTATCATGGTGGTAGCTTCCTGTGTGAAGATCGTACCGCAGGCGCAGGCATATGTAGTGGAGCGTCTTGGCGCTTATCAGGATACCTGGAGTGTCGGCATGCACTTTAAGGTGCCGATCGTTGACAAGGTGGCAAAGAGGGTACTGCTGAAGGAGCAGGTGGCAGATTTTCCGCCGCAGCCGGTAATTACGAAGGATAATGTTACGATGCGTATCGATACGGTCGTATTTTTCCAGATTACGGATCCGAAGCTGTTTACCTACGGCGTGGAAAATCCGATAATGGCGATAGAGAATCTGACTGCAACGACGCTGAGAAATATCATCGGCGATCTTGAGCTGGATCAGACGCTGACATCCCGCGAGACCATCAACGCAAAGATGCGCGCGTCTCTGGATATTGCGACAGATCCGTGGGGCATCAAGGTAAACCGTGTAGAGCTTAAAAACATTATTCCTCCGGCAGCTATTCAGGATGCGATGGAGAAGCAGATGAAGGCGGAGCGTGAACGCCGCGAAGCTATCCTGCGTGCGGAAGGTGAGAAGAAGTCCACGATTCTCGTGGCGGAAGGTAAGAAGGCATCGGCTATTCTGGAAGCAGAGGCGGAGAAGCAGTCTGCTATCCTGCGCGCAGAAGCGGAAAAAGAAAAGATGATACGTGAGGCAGAGGGTGAAGCGGAAGCTATCATGAAGGTACAGCAGGCGACTGCAGACGGTCTGCGCTTTATCAAGGAAGCGGGCGCGGATGAGGCAGTCCTTCGTCTGAAGAGCCTGGAAGCGTTTGAGAAGGCTGCGGACGGCAAGGCAACGAAGATAATCATTCCTTCTGAAATCCAGAGCATGGCAGGGCTTCTTGCCAGTGCGAAGGAACTCGTGACAAAAGAATAAAAAATATTTACAAAAAAGTGCTGTACGCCGTATAATGGCTGTATGGCACTTTTTTATTTCATAGGAAAATGCGTCCTATGAAATAAAAAATGCTCCGCAGGATCGCACTGCGGCGGAAAGGAAAATGTTGCTTACGCGACCCGACGCAGGCGGTGCATCCTGCAGAGCAGGATGCTTTTTTATTCATATTTACAGGGATGTCAGGAGGTATGGGGAATGGATCTGAAAGGACGTCATTTTTTAAAATTGCTGGATTATACACCGGAGGAGATCGAATATCTGGTAGACCTTGCAGCTGAATTAAAGCGCATGAAAAAGGCGGGGATACTTGTAGATACGCTGCGTGGTAAGAATGTGGCGCTGATATTTGAAAAGACGAGCACCCGGACAAGAAGCTCTTTTGAGGTGGCAGCCCATGACCTGGGGATGGGAACGACATATCTGGATCCGTCCTGCTCGCAGATTGGAAAAAAAGAAAGCATCCGTGATTCAGCGCGTGTGCTTGGAAGGATGTATGAAGGAATCGAGTACCGGGGATTCGGACAGGAGATTGTGGAAGAGCTGGCGAAATATGCCGGAGTCCCGGTATGGAACGGGCTGACAAATGAATTTCATCCGACGCAGATGCTGGCAGACCTTTTGACGATAAAGGAGCATCTTGGAAAAATAAGAGGCGTGAAGCTCGTTTATATGGGTGACGCCAGATATAATATGGGCAACTCCTATATGGTCGTGTGCGCGAAGATGGGAATGCATTTTACTGCGTGCGCGCCTTCCAGATATTTTCCGGATAAGGCGCTTGTGGAGCAGTGCATGGAGATTGCAAAGGAAAACGGCGGCAGTATCACGCTGACAGAAGATGTAAAAGCGGGAACAAAGGATGCGGATGTGATATGCACCGACGTATGGGTTTCCATGGGAGAGCCGGACGCGGTATGGAGAGAGCGTATCGAAGACCTGATGCCGTATCAGGTGAACCGCGCAGTCATGCAGAATGCGGGGAATGCGATATTTATGCATTGTCTGCCCTCCTATCATGACCGTAACACCGGGATAGGAAGAGAGATTGGCGAACGTTTCGGCATCTATGAGATGGAGGTAACGGACGAGGTGTTCGAGTCGGAAGCATCGGTTGTTTTCGATGAGGCGGAAAACCGGATGCATACGATAAAAGCGGTGATGGCAGCGACACTGGGATGGAAGCATCCGGAAGAGGCATGAACCATGCTGGATAAAAAACGTCTGCAGGGTATGCTTGAGGACTGTTCCTTTTTAAAGGTGGATTGCCGGGAAACAGTGGATTCTACAAATACGCTCATACGGCAGGCGGCACAGGACGGTGCGGAGGAAGGGCTTGTGATATCCGCCGAGCAGCAGACTGCAGGAAGGGGCAGGAGAGGGCGCAGCTGGGTTTCGCCCCCGGGCAGCAATCTTTATTTCAGCGTGCTGTTAAGACCGGAGGCAGACTGCGAAAAGGCGCATATGCTGACGCTGCCTATGGCGCTTGCAGTGGCTCAGAGCATCTGCAGCCTGGGGCAGGAGGCACAGATAAAATGGCCGAATGACGTGGTCATCGGCGGGAAAAAGGTGTGCGGCATCCTGACAGAAATGTATTTTGAAGCGGGAGCATCCGGGGAAAAAGCCGGACGCGGTTATCATGTGGTCGTAGGGACGGGCGTCAATGTGAACGGGGAGAGCTTTGACGAAGAGCTTTCCGAACGGGCGACTTCCCTTTTTCTGGAGACCGGAAGGCGCGTTGACCGGGAAGAGCTGCTGTCACATATTTTAAAGCGGTTTTGGCAATATTATAAGCTTTTTGCGGAAACAGGGGATCTGAGCGGGATTCAAAAAGGATATGAAGCGCTTCTGGCAAACTGCGGCAGGCAGGTGGAGGTGCTTGACCCGGGCGGGGCCTGGAAGGGTACCGCAATCGGTATCCAAAAGACCGGAGAGCTGCTCGTGCGCCGTGAGAACGGCGCTGTTGAAGCGGTTTTTGCCGGAGAAGTATCAGTGAGAGGAATATATGGTTATGTCTGAAACATCCAATCAGGGAGAAAAGATAGTGCTCTGTGCGGCAAATGCCTATGAGCAGAAATATTATTTTAATGAAAGATTCAAAAATATCCCGCAGTCCGTTCAGGACGAGCTGCATATCATATGCGTGTTGTTCACAAGGGAGGTCGGGGGAGTTTTCTCGATCGTGTTTGAGCCGGACGGAACGCTGGCATTTGAAACGGATGCGGCAGACGATGATATTTTATACGATGAAATTTCCAGCGGTCTTCTGATAGCGGAGATAAAAAGAAACCGTCAGGAACTGCTGGAATCGCTGACTGTGTATTACAGGATATTTATCATGGGAGAGGATATGTCAGCGCTTTTGGAGGAAGAATAGGATACCGCCTTTTATGGCAGAAAGAGGAAATATGATTCTTGTAATTGATGTAGGGAATACAAATATCACATTTGGAGTGTATCGGGGAGAGGAGCTTATCACAACGTTCCGCATGTCATCGAATATGGAACGTACGTCGGATGAATACGGTATTGATATTATGGCGATGCTGCACAGCAACGGTATCGAGCCGGAGAAGCTCGGAGGCGCTATCATCGCGAGCGTGGTGCCGAAGGTAATGCATGCCCTGACCGGAGCCGTGAAGCGTTATTTAAAAACCGATCCGCTTATCGTCGGGAGCGGTATCAAGACCGGGATAAGGATAACGTCTGAAAATCCGAAGGAGATAGGTCCTGATCGTATCGTGGACGTGGTGGCTGCATATGAAAAATATGGCGGTCCGGTGCTCGTGCTGGATTTCGGTACGGCGACGACTTATGACCTGGTGACGGAGGATGGCTGCTTCGGCGTTGGAATCACTGCTCCGGGAATCCGTATTTCGGCAAAAGCGCTGTGGGAAGATACGGCGCGGCTGCCCGAGGTGGAGATTAAGAAGCCGGATTCTATACTGGCAAGAGAGACGATAACAAGCATGCAGGCAGGGCTTGTTTACGGGCAGATAGGGCAGACCGAATATATCGTGAATCAGGTAAAAAAAGAAACCGGGCTGACAGAGATGAAGGTAGTGGCGACCGGCGGACTCGGCAGGATAATTTCTGACGAGACAGATGTGATAGATATTTACGACAGCGCGCTCACGCTGGATGGACTTCGTATTTTATATGAAAAAAACAGCAGCAGGTAACGTACTGTGGTAAGGAGTGAGATGAAAAAGCTTACGATAGGGAACGTAGAGCTTTCCAATAATGTTGTACTTGCGCCGATGGCAGGGGTGAGCGATATTGCATTCCGTCTCTTATGCCATGAGCAGGGAGCAGGGCTTGTATGCTCGGAGATGGTGAGCGCTAAAGCGATTTTATATGGAAATAAAAATACAGAAGAGCTTTTGCAGATACATCCTGGAGAAGGAGCGGTATCTCTTCAGCTTTTTGGCTCTGATCCGGATATCGTCAGCGAAATGGCAAAGCGTATTGAAGAACGGCCTTTTGCTGTGCTTGACCTGAATATGGGATGCCCGGTGCCAAAGGTTGTGAACAACGGAGAGGGCAGCGCGCTGATGAAAGACCCGCTTTTGGCAGGGCGTATCGTGGAAAAGACAGCTAAGGCAATAAAAAAGCCGCTGACAGTCAAGATACGAAAAGGATTTGACGACGGACATGTGAATGCGGTGGAGATGGCACATATCCTGCAGGAGTCGGGGGCGGCGGCGGTTGCAGTCCACGGGCGCACGAGAGAACAGTATTATTCCGGACAGGCGGACTGGGACATCATCGCACAGGTAAAGGCGGCGGTAAAAATACCGGTGATTGGAAACGGAGATGTGACGGATGCGGACAGCGCGTTGAGTCTTTTGGAAAAAACGGGCTGTGATGGCGTGATGATAGGCAGAGGCGCGCAGGGAAATCCGTGGATATTCCGGGAAGTTACGGCGGCGCTGGAAGGCAGGGAAATTCCGCTGCGTCCGACGAGACAGGAGCTTTACGATATGATAGCGCGTCATGCACATCTTGCGGCAGAGTATAAGGGAGAATATATTACTGTCCGCGAGATGCGTAAGCATCTTGCGTGGTATACGACCGGGCTCCCACATGCTGCGGCGCTCCGCAGGCAGATAAACCACATGGAAACGATGGAGGGACTGCTTGAGGGGATGCACCATCTGCTTTTGGAAGAGCCGGAGCTCTCGAAGGAATGAAAAAGAGGGAATCCGCATAGACTGATTCCATGAGAGACATCGCTTATTTCATGACGGATGAAAGAGAATACAAGGACAGGCGGCAAAGGATTTTTGCAGAGCATGTTGTCTGGCAGGAAAGAAGGGTGGAGCTTTATCGGATTCCACCCTCTTTTTTAAAAGGAAAAGGCGGCATCAGAGCCTTTGCGGGGAGAAAGGAAGCAGAGAGGCTGAAGGCCCAGATAGAAGGCGAAGCTTCGATGCAGCTTTGGACCGCGCCGGAGTTAGACGGTATCTGGAAGGATTTCAGACAGCCCGTGCCGGATGCCCTATTGGCGGCATATATATGGAGGCAGCAGCCTTTTCGGGAAAATCTCGTCATATTGTCAGGGGAGGAAGGGCAGCGTTGGCAGGAGGATTTTGTAGAGGAAGCGTTCGGGCAGTTAAACGGTCTGTATCTGATCGGTAAAGAGGACACTTTTTATATGGAAGAGCTGGCGCAGCGGATATATGAAGACAGCGGGCTTTTGATAAGCTTTTTGTCTGAAATCCCGGAAACGGACGGGAGGAGGACAACGGTAGTGGAGCTGCGCAAAAATGCCCGTCCTCCGGTACGGAGTATGGCGTTTGGGTGCCTGTATCTGGATATGACGTCCGACCCGGCTAAAAAGCGGCTCATTGTCGAAAAAAGAACGGATATTTCCTATATATCCGTCCGCAATTACCTTGACACTGCTTTCAAAGCAAGGTATAATGCGATTTGATCGGTAAAAAACAGACAGGGCGCAGGTGAAACGAGCCTGCGCCTGAGATTTTATTATTAGAAGTTAAGAGGGCAGACCATGGAAAAGAAAAACATCCTTACCTATGAGGGACTTCGTAAATATGAAGATGAACTGCACAACCTGAAAGTTGTGAAGCGTCAGGAAGTGGCGCAGAAGATTAAAGAGGCGAGAGAGCAGGGCGACCTTTCCGAGAACGCAGAGTACGATGCGGCAAAAGACGAGCAGCGTGACATCGAGGCGAGAATCGAGGAATTGGAGAAAATCCTGAAAAACGCTGAGGTCGTTGTAGAGGATGAGGTAGATTTAGACCGGATCAATATCGGATGTAAGGTAAAGATTTTAGATTTGGAATATGATGAAGAGCTGGACTATAAAATCGTCGGTTCTACCGAGGCAAACAGCTTAAAGGGTAAGATTTCCAACGAGTCACCCGTAGGCAAGGCTCTGATGGGCGCAAGGATAGGCGATATTGTAGCGGTTGAGACACAGGACGGCGAGGTAAGATACAAGGTACTGGAGATAGAGCGGTCCAATTAAGGAAGAGCCGGGGAGCGGAGAGCGGTATTTTCAGGCGGGCAGAAGTCCGGCTGGAAGCAGGAAGCGAGGCAGAGGAAAAGGAGCGAAGAAAGTGGCAGACGCACAGAACAAGAACACAAACGATCAGCAGGAATTAAATCAGATTTTAAAGGTAAGAAGGGAAAAGCTGGCGGCTTTGCAGGAGGCAGGCAAAGACCCTTTTGTACATGTAAAATATGATGTGACCGCGCACAGTGCAGATGTGCGCGAGAAGTTTGAGGAGCTGGAGGGACAGACCGTCAGCATCGCGGGCAGAATCATGTTCAAGCGCGTGATGGGAAAGGCCTCCTTCTGCAACATTCAGGACTTAAAGGGCAGCATTCAGGTTTATGTGGCAAGAGACAGCATCGGCGAAGAGCCCTATGCTGATTTTAAGAAATATGATGTAGGTGATATCGTCGGCGTAAAGGGTGAGGTGTTCACGACAAAGACAGGAGAGATTTCCGTTCATGCGGCTGAGGTCGTTCTGCTTTCCAAGAGCCTGCAGGTGCTCCCGGAGAAATATCATGGTCTGACCAATACGGATCTGCGTTATCGTCAGCGTTATGTTGATCTTATCATGAATCAGGATGTAAAGGATACGTTTATCAAGCGTTCCCGTATCATCAGCGCTGTTCGTCGTTATCTGGACGGAGAGGGCTTTATGGAAGTGGAAACGCCGATGCTTGTCGCAAATGCAGGTGGTGCCGCTGCACGTCCGTTCGAGACTCATTACAATGCGCTGGATGAGGATGTGAAGCTCCGCATTTCCCTGGAGCTTTATCTGAAGCGCCTTATTGTAGGCGGCATGGAGCGCGTTTATGAGATCGGACGCGTTTTCCGTAACGAAGGCGTGGATACAAGACATAACCCTGAATTTACTTTGATGGAGCTTTATCAGGCATATACAGATTATCACGGCATGATGGATCTGTCTGAGAATCTGTATCGTTTTGTGGCTCAGGAGGTGCTCGGCACAACAGAGATCACATATGGCGAGCATACAATAGATCTGGGTAAGCCGTTTGAGCGCATTACGATGCTGGATGCGGTTAAAAAATATGCAGGCGTGGACTTCAATGAAATCCACTCCGATGAAGAGGCAAAGGCCATCGCAAAAGAACATCATATCGAGTTCGAGGAGCGCCATAAGAAGGGCGATATCCTGAGCCTGTTCTTTGAAGAGTATGCGGAGCCTCATATGATACAGCCTACCTTTGTCATGGATCATCCGGTAGAGATTTCCCCTCTGACAAAGAGAAAGCCTGAGAATCCTGATTATGTAGAGCGTTTCGAGCTGTTCATGAACGGCTGGGAGATGGCGAACGCTTACTCCGAATTAAACGATCCTATCGACCAGCGTGCGCGCTTCAAGGCTCAGGAGGAGCTTCTTTCTCAGGGCGATGAAGAAGCGAACACAACGGACGAGGATTTCATGAATGCGCTGGAGATCGGTATGCCTCCGACGGGCGGTATTGGTTTTGGTATTGACCGTATGGTAATGCTGCTGACGAATTCTCCTGCGATCAGGGACGTTCTGCTGTTCCCGACGATGAAATCTCAGGGCGCTTCCAAGAATGCGGCAAACAACGCAGCTCAGGCGGCAGCTGCTGCAGAAATGCCGGCTGAGAGCACAGAAACAGTTGTACCCAGCGTGAAGCTTGACCTTTCCAAGGTAAAAGTAGAACCGCTGTTTGAAGATGTGGTAGATTTTGATACCTTCTCAAAGTCCGATTTCCGTGTTGTGAAGGTAAAAGAGTGTGTTGCTGTTCCGAAGAGCAAAAAACTGCTCCAGTTTACACTGGATGACGGAACCGGCGTAGACCGCACCATTTTAAGTGGTATTCACGAGTATTATGAGCCTGAACAGCTGGTAGGCAAGACCTGTGTGGCAATCATAAACCTGCCTCCCCGTAAGATGATGGGCATTGATTCCTGCGGTATGCTGATTTCTGCAGTGTACGATTATGATGGACGTGAAGGCCTGAATCTGCTGATGCTGGATAAGAATATTCCGGCAGGCGCGAAGCTGTACTAAAGAGGTTATTTACTACAAAAAATCGCGTTACTACAACTTTTCTACAACTTTTGCACGGGATTCTACGAAAACGGATGAAGCAATATGAAAGGCGGATCTGCTTATAAAATGCAGATTCGTCTTTTCTTTTTACATTATGGGGCGGATAGACCCAGTTGAGTACGTTGTAGTTTCTCAACAGAGAAACGGAAACGTGCGAAATATAATCCACTCGCTATGCGGGTGCGCGACGCTAGTTATACAAAAAATCACCTTTCCGTTATAATAGAGGTGTTCAGGCCACTATTAAAGAAGGGAAAGGTGATTTTAATGGCAAAGCAAATGAATTCGCTCGCACATACGAAGTGGATGTGTAAGTATTGCATCGTCTTCACCCCTAAGTATAGAAGAAAAATTGCTTATAATCAATATAAAATTGATTGATTTCTGTATTTCCCCGGGATATATTCTTGATAGCAAATCCCTTACCGCATCAATTTTCGGGATTCTTCCCTGTATATAGTTCTTTAATCTTTTTGACATACACTCAGGGGCAGAAAAAACAGTATGGAAACTATCGTATTGTAACATCAGAAAAATCAGTATTGGCATAACAATGTTAAACAGTGGGATTGATTTTCTCAGCCTTTTATCTGTTAAGCTCTTGCTTTTTTGGGGGATTTATTTGGGAAAATATCCGCAAAACATTAAAAAATGCGGACGTATTTCTAAATAGAATATTGACGATTTTTTCTGACCATAGTATAATTCGGAAAAAGCTCCGCAAAACAACTAAAAATGCGGAGGTATTTTAAAATAAGGAGGCAGAAGCGATGAAAACACGTGCGGAATGTCTTGAAAAATATGGATCAGATTATTTTATTGAGAAAAAAATAGAAGAAGGTCAGCTATTCAAAGTCGAAAAAGGAATATATTCGGAGAAGAAATATGTTCCAGAAATTGCAATATTCGCATATAAATATCCGAATGCGGTAGTAACGATGAAAAGTGCTTTTTACTTTCACGAATTAACGGATGTGATACCGGATGAATGTGATTTGGCAACAACCCGTGATGCTACGAAAATCAAAGATGAGAGAGTGAAGCAGTATTTTATTCCAGATGACTTTTTTGTAGAAGGAATTGAAATTGCTGATTATAAAGGGTATGATATACGGATTTACAATAAGGAGCGTATGCTGATTGAACTTGTGCGATATAAAAGCAAGTTGCCTTTTGATTACTATAAGGAAATTATCCTAAATTACCGTAAATTACTTCCGAGATTGGATATACAGAAAATTCAGGATTATGCGTTGATGTCACCAAAGAGTAATAAAGTACTTGAAATTTTACAGATGGAGGTACTCTAAAGATGAACTTGGAGAAAATGGCAGAGAAATATAGGGATACTGGCTATTCAGAACGAAATGCGGATGCACGTGTGTGTCAGGATATTGTGCTTAAGGCGATTGCACGAAGTAATCTTGGAAGAAAGGTGACGATAAAGGGTGGCGTTGTGATGCGTAGCATTACCGGGAATGTGAGACGTGCTACGGAAGATTTGGATTTGGATTTTATCAGGTATTCATTGGAAGATGAATCTATCCGATATTTTATTTCAAAATTGAATTGCCTTGAAGGAATTAGAATTGAGATTAAAGGCAACAAAATTGAGCAGCTTTCCCAGCAGGAGTATAGCGGAAAACGTGTATATATTATCATCAAAGATGATGAAGGAAATGTCATCGAAAGTAAAATAGACTTGGGCGTACATGCAAATATGAACATAGAGCAAGACACATATTGCTTTGACGTTTGTATGGATGATGAGGGCGCAAGTCTGTTGATTAATTCTTGTGAGCAGATTTTTGCAGAGAAATTAAGATCACTGTTACGTTTTGGTCCTCTTTCTACAAGATACAAAGATATCTTTGATTTTTGTTATTTGAAAGATCATGTGGATATGTTACGACTTGCAAGCTGCATAAAGGCATATATTATTGATGAACCATCAATGCGAGAAAAGGATATGAATGGCGTACGTAAGAGAGTAGCACTTACATTTTCAAATCGTCAGTTTAGAAGGAATGTGGAACATTCCGGAGACAGAAACTGGCTCCGGATAGATGTGGATGTTGCATTTAAGATGATTCAAGATTTTTTGGAAATGGTTAATTTGTAAAAAATAATTAAAAAAATTCCGGGGAGTGAACTGCTTCCCGTCAAGTAGACAATTAAAAAAAATAAAAATTTATTTCTGCCACCAGATGAAAACTGGTGGCGGGGGGAGTATCCCAAAGTTTGTGTAAAATACTGCCAGGACAGATCCAATGCCATGGCCTTTAAGCTGATTCACTGTACTCACCGCCACTGTGTTTTTACCATTGACCAAGAGCTCCGTCTCTTTTTTCTTGAGGACCCTTCTCTTTTGGATTGTTTGTTTAACGCTGTCCGCAGTGTTGTACTTCGTATGTTTTACCAGATGAACAAATCGAAAAACTTTGTCCCTGGCTTTATCTGTGTTCTCCACACCTTTGGCCGCCCTCTTGAATGGAATCCTCACATTCATTGCCTTATTACGGAAGGGGGATTCTCTGACGATGGGTTTTGGCGTGTCGTTAACCATTTCAACTACACCCTTCTTCGTAAGTCTTTCCAGACCGCTCTTCTCAACGAAATGGAAAAACATATCGGTCCTTCCTTTAAAAAGACAAAAGCTCTCATTTACAAAAAAGACTCTAATGGTTTCTATGTTTATGCCAAACCTAACCTTTCCGATACCCAGACTGTTGTTAAATACATCAGCCGTTATTTAGGACATCCCGTGATCTCCTTAAATCGTATTGATTCCTACGATGGAGAAAATGTCACTTTTCATTACAATCGGCACGAAGACAACGTCTTCGTTAAGAAAACCATACCTGCTCTGGATTTCATTTCTTTATTAATCCAGCATATACCTGAACCTCATTATAAAATGACTCGTTATTATGGCCTCTATGCCAGACATCGCGATAACGATAAAAAACTCAGAAAATCCATCCATCAGTCTAAGCACAAATTTATTCTGAGTTATTCAAAATGGCGTAATAACATAGCTGCCTCTTTTGGTTATGATCCGTTATGTTGTTCCAAATGCAAAGCCACTATGACTCTAACGAATCTGTATTTTAATCACAAGCGAGTTTCTCTGGAAGAAATGTACGAAAGGTCTATGGCAAAAATCAAATGCCGTTCTGCTTGATTTATCCTCCTGTCTGCTTCATACTGTATCTATCAGCAGATAGGGAGGTACTTGCAATCATGGATTCTAAAGCTTTAGAGGAGCTTCGTAACAAATATATCAAAAATCCTCCAGAAGGAATGACCGCAAAACTCGTTAAGGACATGTCGGATTCAGACCTTTTGGATATGCACTATTTTCTAACTGAAGATGATGACTGGGATGGTGATGAACCGGAAGAAGGTTTCTATATAGACCTCTTTCAGTAATCGCCTTGTTCTTGTGCCCGCTTTTATGCGGGCATTTTTATTATAGATTCCTTCGGAAGGAGGAATTTCCTATTATACAAGCAAGGGCAGAACCTCAAAAAATCGGCTCTGCCCAGAGTAACTAATGACATATCTTATATCAGTTTTTTGAATTTACACAAAACTTGAAACGGTCTCAGAAATTCCGATATTGTACAGTTCGCGTATATGTTTTTAGGATACGTCCTAAAAATATTAAAAACGGAACAGGCTATTTTATTATAGCTCAGTTCCATTTTTAATTATTTATACGTTTTAAGAAGCTCGGCGTATTTAATATAGAGCCCCACGCGTGCCAACATATCGTCCCTCTGTTGGCTGATTTACTGAATATTTGATTCGTCGTTTTCGGGAGGAATGTTTGCTGCGCTGCACAATTTTACGTGTTTTTGTCTGTATTCTGCAGGAGTGCATCCGAACTTTCCTTTAAATGCGACATAAAACGATTTTCTGTCATGAAAGTGAAGGCGTTTGCAGACCGCAGAAACCGTTAAATTTGTAGTGGTTAGCAGATGCAGTGCCTCTTCCAGATAAATTCGGCGGTTTGTTTCGGAAATGGATTCATTTGTATTTGATTTATAAATTTTATTCAAATATTCCGGTGCGTAATTTAGCTGCAATTCATTCGCTAATTCATTCATACAAAGACGATAGGGATGCGTTTGCAAAAAGGACTGGATTTGAGTTGTGATCCCCTGTGGTGTTTTTACTTTTAGTTCGATATATTGGTGAGAAAAAAACTGTTCATTTTCTAAAACAGAAATAATTCTTAAAATATAGCCAAATAAGAACATGCTGTAACCTGCCTGTTTTTGAGAAAGCTCTTTTTGGAATTGAGTCATCATTTCCATCATGGCAGAGCTTTGCTTTTCCTGAAACAGGAAAAAACCATGACTTTCAGAAGGATGCAGCAGATTCCAGCGAATGTGATGGAGAAAGTTGGACTGCAGGCAAAGGATATGTTCGTATTTAGAGGGGGCATCTGAAAAAAAATCTTTAGAAATTCCCAGAAAGAAGGCACTGTATCGACTGGGCATTAAAGCGCTGCGCAAGTGCAGATCCAGACTGAATACAGATCCCTTTTCAAATGCATAAATCTGCTGTTCAATGCGCAGCTTTAAGGTTCCTTCATAAACATATACCAATTCAAAAAAATCATGTTTTTTATTGGGAGGAGTAAAAATATTCCAATCTTTGGGCCAGATGATTCCGGTTGTAAAGTCAGTTAATGTATCTGTGTAGCGCATGGAAGAGATTCGGTCCACATCACTGATCATTGTTAAAAGACGCACAAACATTGGAGATTGAACATAAGCTTCTGTGTTTTCCGGAAATGTCCTTTTACCATGAACTGCCTTTTCAAGAATGATATATGGTGAATTCATAACAATGAAGTCCTCCTGATAATAAAATAAGAAAAAACCACATCTATTTTATGCAAAACAAGAAAAGCCTACATGATATAGTATATTCTGTTTGTGTAAAAAAACAATAGATTGGAGGTAGAAATTATGACTATTGGGAAAAACAAACAATTAGAAGTGGTGGAAAAGTTGAAAGTTCGTGAAAAGATGTCATACGGTGTGCTGGTTATGTCAGCCGCTCCGCTGAATGGTTTGGCATCTGGATATTTGCTGCTGTTTTATACAACTATTGTTGGGTTAGATCCGATTGCAGTAGGAACACTTTTTCTGGTTGCAAGATTTGTGGATGGCATCAGTGATCCGATCATGGGATTTTTTATCGATCACATGAAAAACAGTAAATTTGGGAAATACAGGTTCCTTATGATGATAGGTTCCTTTATTTGCGGATTGAATTTTTTACTGGTTTGGTTTGGTCCCTTATGGGCGCCTGCAGGAAAACTGGCAATCGCTTATGTAACATATCTGATATTTGGATTTACATTTGATTTGATGGATGTATCGAAAAACAGCATTCTGCCGACAATTACATCCAATACGAAGGATATCGTTTCTCTTGGGAAATATAATTCTCTTTGTAACCTGCTGGCGGGTCTGGTTGTGAGCATTGGTGCACCCATTATTCTTGGAAATGAGCGTACTTTGCAGTCTTATATTATAGTGATTGTCGGTACAGTTGCGTTTTCTGTTTTAACTGCAAATCTTGGAGCAGCGGGAGTAAGACAACGGATTACTGCAGTTAAGAAGGATGAAAAACATACCTTAAAAGAATATATTTCGTTGTTTTCTCATAAACCGGTTATTGCGCTTTTGTTTTATGCACTGTTGTTTACGCTATCCACCATGCTGACAACCGGTGTTAATACGCTTTATTTCACTTATGTTTTGCATGATCTGCCTTCTTTGGCCGCTGTTTCAATGCTTCAGCTGGTTGGTATCATCCCCGGAGTGCTGATGGCTGGGATTTTTATTAAAAAGTTTGGGGCAAAGAGAGTATTTTTGCTTTCCGCAATTTTTATGGCTGTATTTTGTATGATTCGTATGCTGAATCCGTATTCGTTGACGCTTGTGATTATTTCGACACTTGCGAATGGATTTGTTTTAGGGGCATATCAGCCTGCAGGCTCGTTGGTTGGCGTTGGAAATATCGATTATCTGGAATACAAAACCGGATATCGTGCAGAGGCGGCTTTGGCTTCAATGAATACCTTTTTTGCAAAGGTATCTATTGGTATTGCCGGTGCTATTCCGGGATTTTTGCTTGGATTGAGCGGATTCGTACAGAATAGCGATAATCAGCCGGATTCGGTTATCCGGATGCTGGTAAGTCTGGTAACGGTCGTTCCTGCGGTTTGCGTATTGGTGGGAGGAGTAATTTTCCAGTTTTTATACCGCTTAAAGGAGGATGAGCTTAACCGCATGAAAGAAGAACTTGAACAGAATAGAGCATGAAGAGGTGTTTGATGGAATCAGAGCAATAGAAAAGGAGATCAGAATGGAAAAATATATGGATCAAACGCTTTCTCCGCAGGAGAGAGCACAGGATTTACTTGAAAAAATGAGTCTGGAAGAAAAAATCCGTCAGCTGGGGTGTACCATGGTAATTCCGGCGATTCCGATGGAATATCAGGATTTAAGTGGAGGTATTGGTGTTTCTATCGTCATGGGGGTAAACGATGATTATGCGGATGCTTTGGAAAAAGTACAAAAGTATATTATGAAACAATCTCCGCATCATATTCCGGCATTATTTCATGGTGAAGCGTTAGCAGGACCGGTATCTTTATTAGGGGGCAGCCTGTATCCTATTTCCATTGGGCTGGGGGCAACATTTGAACCGGAGATTGCCCGTGAAATGTCTGAATTTACGCGCAGGCAGATGCTTGCAAACGGTATCAGGCATGGTTTATCGCCTGTGGCGGATCTTGCAAGAGATCTGCGCTGGGGAAGAACGAATGAAACCTACGGAAGCGACCCGACCCTTTCGGCAGAAATGACAGTGGAATTTGTAAAGGGACTTCAGGGAGAAAACCCTGCGGATGCTGTAGCGGCAACAGGAAAACATTTTCTCGGATATTCTCAGACAGAAGGCGGGTTGAATTGTCATAAGGTTATGGTAAGTCCAAGGGAACTGAGAGAACAGTTTGCAAAGCCATTTGAAGCGGCTATCAGAGAAGCCGGTCTGATGAGTATGATGAATTGTTATTCGGCGATTGACGGTCAGCCTGTTTGTGCCAGCAAAGAAATTTTGACGGACTTATTAAGAACGGATCTTGGATTTGATGGAGTGGTTATCAGTGATTATGGTTCTGTGGCACAGCTGATGGATCCTTATCATATAACAGATGATCCTACTGAAGCGGGAATTCGCTGTCTTGAAGCGGGACTTGACATTGAGGCGCCCGCCAGAATAGGATATGATGATCGTCTGGCAATAGCGGTGAGAGAAGGACGTTTAAGCGAGGATGTTGTTAATTTATCGGTATTGCGGATTCTTACTTTAAAATTTAAGCTGGGATTGTTTGAAAATCCTTTTCCGAGAAAAGAAAACTTAAAAGAGGCGATGGACAATACTGTTTCAAATCAGAAATCTTATCAGGCGGCACAAAAAACGATGACGTTGATGAAAAACAATGGAATTTTACCGATTATAGACCGGAAGAAAAAAATTTTGGTAACAGGTCCGACGGGAAATTGTCTGCGGATGATGTACAGTCATTATACAGCGGTCGCAGGTCAGGAAATGCTGGCATCGCTGGCGAGTGAGGGCGATACACAGCAGGGTTTTGATATTGCAGGCTTACTTGCGAATGCGGGAGAGGATGCAGGCGCTCTGGATCGTCTGACGGAATTTGCAATGTCCGGACAAAAAAATGGTATGATGGATAAATATGTTATTGATAATATGATTCGCAGGCTTTATCCGGATGCCAAGACAATTTATGAAGCGCTTTGCGATCATGTGGATGAAGTCAGATTTATAGAAGGATGCGACTATAAAGGAGAAGATGAAAGCGGTATTTCAGAAGCAGTTTGTGCCGCAAAAGAAGCAGATATTGTTATTTTGGCTGTAGGCGGAAAAAACGGCGTCGGACAATCTGCAACAACCGGAGAGGGAATTGACAGTGTATCTTTGAATCTGCCGGATATACAGGAAAAATTGATGCGTGAAATATATGCGGCAAATAAAAATATTGTCATTGTTCATACAGATGGAAGACCGCTTGTAAGTGAATGGGCGTATGAACATGCGGCAGCTATTTTGGAAGGGTGGCTTCCTAATACATATGGCGGAAATGCAATAGCAGATGTATTATGCGGAGTATATAATCCGGCAGGAAGAACCCCGGTTGATGTTCCGAGAAGCGTTGGGCATATGCCGGTATATCATTGTCAGGCAAACGGGTCTTCAGGCACAAAAAATCTTGGAATGATGGGGCTGGGTTACATTGATGCAAAAGCTTCTGTACTTGCGCCATTTGGTTATGGTGAAAGCTATACAACATTTGAGTATCATGATATGCAGGCGCTGCTTGATGGGACAACGGGCACTGTGACTGTAACAGTGGAAGTGGAAAATACCGGAAAACTGCCCGGTGAAGAAGTTATTCAATTATATGGAAGCGATTTGTGTGCAAGTATGATAAGACCGGTACAGGAGCTGATAGGGTTTAAGCGTATTTCTCTGCAGCCCGGAGAACGAAAAAGGGTACAATTTATTTTTGACATTGATTTCTTTGCCTTTTTGGATCGGGAAATGGAATGGATCGTGGAAAAGGGAAAGTTCAGATTGATGATAGGAAGTAATAGCCGGGATGTGAGAACAGAGCAGATGATTACTTGGAACAGGACAGAAAAAATCGATTATCGGAAACGTTCCTTGTATGCTTCTGCAGCAGTTTTATAAAAATAATGAGATGCCGCTTGATTATCGGAAACGATGGACGAGCGGCATTTTCTTATAAAGCTTACCTGTAAAAAGGTGGCTGATGATAACCGTCTCCTTTTCCGTCCGTGTTATGATGGAACTGTGCTAAAACAAAATGATGATACGGAATTTTTTGAATCGGGGAAACAGAAAATCTCCGATCGGGCATGATATGATTGAAAGGCGGTGCTGCTGAGCGAATGAAGGGGCTTTTATATGAGACATAACGTATCGGCGCCTCTCCGTCTCCCGTCCTTCCCCCCTTCCGCAAAATAAATCAAAATTTCCCGCATCCTATGATAGCATTTTTCCGCAAAATCCGTTATACTTATAATCAGACAAAGTAGGCTCGCGAATTTTGTCCGCGGGCGAGCGCAAAAGGAGGAAAGTACTTATGCAGTACGGACATTTTGATGACGCGAAGCGGGAGTATGTGATCGACCGCGTGGATATCCCCGTGTCATGGACAAACTATCTCGGAGTAGAGAATATGTGTGGTGTAGTCAATCACACTGCAGGCGGCTATTTGTTTTATAAATCGCCGGAATATCACCGGATCACACGTTTCCGCGCAAATGCGGTTCCGATGGACAGACCCGGTCATTATGTATATCTGAGAGATGCAGAGAGCAAGGATTACTGGAGCGTATCCTGGCAGCCCGTTGGCAAGCCGCTGGATCAGGCAAAGTATACCTGCCGCCATGGTATGTCTTACAGCGTATATGAATGTGATTATAATAAGATCAAAGCGAGCCAGACACTCATGATCCCGATGGGCGATGCGGTAGAGCTGTGGGATGTCAAGATCAAGAACGAAGATGATAAGGCGCGCACCCTCGATGTATTCGGCTACTGTGAACTTTCCTTCCATCATATTATGATTGATAACCAGAACTACCAGATGAGTCTGTACTGCTCCGGTTCTTCCTATGAGGACGGCGTGATCGAGCACGATCTGTTCTATGAAGAGTTTGGCTATCAGTATTTTGCAGGAAACTTTGAACCCGATGGTTTTGACACTGTAAGAGATACATTCCTTGGCAAATATCATACAGAGGATAACCCGGTAGCAGTAGAGCAGGGCGAGTGCTTCGGCTCCACAGAGCTTGGCAACAACCATTGTGCGGCGCTGAAAAAGCAGATCGTGCTCCAGCCCGGCGAGGAAATCCGTCTGGTGTTCATGCTCGGCGAAGGCAAGCGTGAGGTTGGTCAGAAGATTCGTGAGAAATACAGCGATCTGGCAAAGGTTGACGGCGCGTTCGAGCAGCTGCGCGAGTTCTGGAACAGAAAATTTGAAAAGCTCAGCGTAAATACCCCTAATGCGGGCATGAATACGATGCTGAATACATGGACGCTGTATCAGTCCGAGATCAACGTTATGTTCTCGAGATTTGCTTCCTTTATCGAGGTAGGCGGAAGAACAGGTCTGGGATACCGCGATACGGCGCAGGATGCGATGTGTGTTCCTCATTCCAACCCTGCAAAGTGCCGTCAGCGTATCGAAGAGCTGCTGCGCGGTCTGGTTTCCGAAGGTTACGGCCTGCATCTGTTCTCTCCTGAATGGTTTGTTCCGGATGAGTCCGTAAAGCCGTTTAAATCTCCTACGGTCGTACCTGAGCCCGATCCGGACAGCATGGTCCATGGATTAAAGGATGCCTGCTCCGATGATGCTCTCTGGCTGGTGACTTCTATTGTGGAATATATCCGCGAGACCGGAGACTTAAGCTTTGCGGATGAGATATTTACATATGCAGACGGCGGCGAAGGTTCCGTATACGAGCATATGAAGAAGATTCTTGATTTCTCCGGCAGAATGGTCGGTGCAACCGGCGTCTGCAAGGGGCTGAGAGCGGACTGGAACGACTGTCTGAACCTGGGCGGCGGCGAGAGCGCTATGGTTTCCTTCCTGCATGTATGGGCGCTGAGCCACTTTGTTGAGCTGGCAAAGAAGCTGGGCAGACAGGAAGATGTTGATACTTATACAGAGATGCTCAACCATGTAAAAAAGGTGTGCGAAGAGCAGCTTTGGGATGGCGATTGGTACATCCGCGGTATTACCAAGAACGGCAGAAAGATCGGTACGAGCGAAGATAAAGAGGGTAAGGTACATCTGGAGTCCAACTCCTGGGCAGTCCTGTCCGGCGCAGCAGATCCTGAGCGCGGCAAAAAGGCAATGGACAGCGTGGACAAGTATCTGTATACCCCTTATGGAATCCAGCTGAATGCGCCTTCCTTTACCGTTCCGGATGACGATATCGGTTTTGTGACAAGAGTATATCCGGGTCTGAAAGAAAATGGCTCCATTTTCTCTCATCCCAATCCGTGGGCATGGGCAGCTGAGTGCGTGCTGGGACGCGGTGATCGTGCGATGAAATTCTATGATGCGCTGTGCCCTTACTGGCAGAACGATAAGATTGAAATCCGTCAGGCAGAGCCTTACACATATTGCCAGTTTATTTCCGGACGCGACCACAGCAAGTTCGGCTGCGCGCATCATCCGTTCATGACGGGTTCCGCAGGCTGGGCATACTACTCTGCAACCAGATATATGCTGGGTATCCGTCCTGACTTCGACACGCTGGTGATAGATCCCTGCGTACCTGCCGACTGGAAGCATTTTGATGTGAACCGTGTATGGCGCGGCGCGAAGTATGAGATCGAAGTAGAGAATCCGAACGGCGTGATGAAGGGTGTCAAAGAGCTGTATGTAGACGGCGAGCGTGTAGATGCTGTCGTAGCGCAGCCTGAAGGTACGACTCATCATGTAAAGGTTGTAATGGGCTGAAAACAGAGCAGGTAAAGAACGTTTTTTCAGGCGGCGCTTGACGGCGCTGTCTGAAAAACGTTTTTACAGACAAAAAGGAGGAACATATGGTTAAGTTTGGAACCGGCGGCTGGAGAGCCGTGATCGGAGACGATTTTACAAGGGAAAACATTTGCATCCTTGCAAAAGCGATGTGCGTAAAAATGAAACGGGAGGGCGTAGCAGATAAGGGTATCGTTATCGGCTATGACAGACGTTTCCTTGCAAAAGAAGCGATGCGTTGGGCAGCTCAGGTATTTGCGGCAGAAGGAATTAAGGCAAGCCTTATCAACAAGTCCGCACCGACCCCCCTCGTAATGTTTTATGTGATGAGACATGAGCTTCCTTACGGTATGATGGTAACGGCGAGCCATAACCCTGCTCTTTACAACGGTATTAAAGTGTTCACCGAGGGCGGACGCGATGCAAACGAGGAGCAGACGGGTCAGATCGAGGAAATCATCGCAGAGCTGAAGCCGGAAGATATCCAGGATATGGAATATGAAGATGCAAAAGCGGCAGGGCTTATAGAAGAGATTTATCCTCTTAATGAGTATCTTGACAATATTATCGACGCGGTAGATATGAAGGCAATCCGTGACGCAAACTTAAAGATTGCGCTCGATCCGATGTATGGCGTGAGCGAGACTTCCTTAAAGACGATTCTTCTGACAGCACGCTGTGAAGTGGAGACGATCCATGATCGTCATGACACGCTGTTTGGCGGTAAGCTGCCTGCACCGAACGCTTCCACCCTGCGTCCTCTGCAGAACTTTGTTCTGGATGCTCACTGTGATATCGGTATTGCGACAGACGGCGATGCAGACCGTCTGGGCGTTATCGACGATACGGGACGTTTCCTGCATCCCAATGACATTCTGGTGCTTCTGTATTACTACCTTGTGAAATATAAAGGCTGGAGAGGACCGGTTGTCCGCAATATCTGTACAACTCACCTGCTTGACCGTATCGCAGAGAAATTCGGCGAGAAGTGCTATGAGGTACCGGTTGGATTTAAGCATATTTCTGCAAAGATGGAAGAGACAGATGCCGTTATCGGCGGCGAGTCCTCCGGCGGTCTGACTGTTCGCGGTCATATCAAGGGTAAAGACGGCGTTTACGCAGCGAGCCTGCTCGTAGAGATGCTGGCTGTGACAGGACGTAAGCTGTCTGAGATTTATGCGGATGTTGAGAAGGAATGCGGTTCTATCTTCATGGAAGAGTGCGATTACCGTTTCACACAGGAAAAGAAAGTGGAAGTTCATCACATTCTTATGGAAGAGAAGAAGGTTCCGGAGCTGCCTTTCGAGGTGGATCATGTTTCCTATCTGGACGGCTGCAAGGTTTACTTCAAGAACGGCGGCTGGGTAGTAGCACGTTTCTCCGGCACAGAGCCTCTGATCCGTATTTTCTGCGAAATGCCGACTGCGGAAGAAGCAAAGACAGTGCGTGAGATTTACGAGAACTTCCTTGAACTTGGAAAAGCGAACTGAATAACAGAAAGCTGATATACAAAAAGGGCCGTGGACATCGTTTCCACGGTCTTTTTGATGTCAGCTGCTTTATGTTTAAATTATGAAATTTGCTTTGCGCAGGATTGTTTTATGGGGTATAATATTTATATATGCATGATATGCGGCGCAGGAAGGTTTGCGCCCGGACAAATCCATGACAGAAGGAAGAAGGAAAATGTATAAGATTTTAGCAGGTTATCTGAACGATAACCAGATTTTAATGCTGGGGATGCTTGTCACGTTTGGTCTGACGTTTTTGATGCTGAAGCATCCGTTTTCATTTTTGCCCAGCGACCAGGGGCGGGCATTTGCGGTAAACGGAGAATTGTCGAGAGGAAAGCTCCGGGGAGTCGGCCTGACCTTTGTGATCAGCTTTCTGGTCGGCGGCTTTTTATTTTTGCCCGTGGATACGGAATATCTTATTTATGCGATACTGCTGTTTGCAATGATGATGAGCGGGTATCTGGATGATGCGTCGGACAAGCCGTGGAACGAATATAAGAAGGGGGTCATTGACCTTGTCATTTCGATAGCGGCGGTGGCTACTTTTGTCAATTTTAATTCCACGACGGTCATGATAGGCTCTGTGGAGGCCGAAATCCCTTCAGCGCTGTATCTGGTGCTGGGCGTTGTCCTTATATGGGTATCGGTCAATGTGACGAACTGTACGGACGGAGTGGACGGGCTGTGCGCCAGTACGGGAAGTGTGACTGTTCTGGCATTTGCGCTTTTGTTTTCGGAAACGCTTGGAAAATATGCTATGGCAGGCTTTTTATTCGTTTCGGTACTGTTTGCCTACCTGTATTTTAACAGTTCTCCGAGCAGCATGCTGATGGGGGACGCTGGTTCCAGAGCGTTGGGATTTTTTATTGCGGTGCTCACGATGAAGTCAGGACATCCGTTCATTTATCTGCTTCTGGCAGCGGTGATGATAGTGGATGGCGGCATCGGGCTGGTGAAGATTTTTTTAAAACGCTTTTTGAAGATTTCCATATTGAAAAATACGAGGACGCCGCTTCACGACCATGTCCGTAAAAATAAGGGCTGGTCGGATGCTCAGGTGGTGGCCCGCTATGTGATCATACAGGTGCTGTTTGTAGTAGCGGCCGCCGCGCTGATCTGATGGGATATAAAGAATAAAAGGGCAGGAAATACATAAATCCCGCAGGGGCAAAATGCCTCTGCGGGATTTATGGTTTTTTTGCAAGCTGCAGGTCGATGGTATCGTACAGTGTGATGGAGCCGCCATGTCTGCGTATTGCATCCTCGATTTCTGAGAAAAATTTTTCCCTTATGTTTTGTTCTATCGCAATGTGGTCGGAATAGGTTCCGAGCAGTATACTGTATTCACTTGCGGAAAAGGTCCGGGTCCTGTGGAACAGGGCATAACCGATATTTGTGAAGCCATATTTTTCTGCAGTCGTTGCCCGTTGCATTGCCTGCTTTTCGCTGTATTCTGTCGGCACTGCAGGCTTTTTATGATGGAAAGGATAATAATATTCAGCGTATATCCTGTCCATTTCCGCAGCGAGGGCTGTATCGTTCTTGGCGCGATAAGGATGGTTGGCGAATCTTGCGAATATACCGCCGCTTTTGAGCATGGAGAACACCTTGGTATATCCGATGCTCTCCGGGATCCAGTGGAATGCCGATGCGGAATAGACCAGGTCATAGGCATTCTTTGAAAAAGACACATCTTCAAATTTGTTCGTTATAACGGAAAACTCAGAATAGTCTTTAAATTTTTCCCTGCACAGTTCAGAAAATTGTATACCGTATTCCACTGCGGTCAGCTTGCATCCTGTTTTTAAAAACAGCAGGGTTGCCTGACCGCCGCCGATGCCTACTTCTACGGCATGGCAGGATTCATTAAGAGCGATATGGTCGAATATTGTTTTATAAAGTTCTTCAGGATACCCTGGGCGAAATTTTTCATAGACAGAAGCCACGGTATCAAATGTCCATTCCAGTCCGTTGATGATCATCGCGATATCCTCCTGAAAGTATTGTTTTTTGATATATATCATAGTATACATATAAGAAATTTACAACGGCGGATATATGGCAAGAAGGAGTGAAAAAGCGGGAATGCCGTTGTTACTGAAGATTATCGGCACTTAAAATTTACTGAAAATAAAAATGAGAAAATAGATTTTTAGAAAAAAACGTAAGAGAACGATTCCAGATATTCACAGAAATTTTAAAGGTTTCGGTAAAATAGTGTATAAAACAGATGATTTTTGAGTGCTGATGCGGTATTTCAGACAAAAAACGACGATTTTCGTATAAAATCAGGGATGTTGACAAAATGAAGAAAATGAATAAAATGTAGCATCGACAGGATAAAAAGCCTGCAAATATAAGTATTAAACGGGTTATTGAAAGGATGTGACAAGATGAACCGCATGAAGATAAGGCTGAACGGGACTGCAGATGTGAGAGAATTTGTATATGAAGCGGAAAAATGTGATTTTGACGTGGATATCCAGTATGAATCTACAGTCGTGGATGCCAAATCCATTCTGGGCATCATCAGCCTTGGGATGGCAAAGGTTCTGACGGTATACTGTCACGGTGAAAATCCGGATTTTATGAATAAGATCCAGAAATTTGCTGTAGCTGTATAAGTCTGTAAACGGCCACAAATTGAATATAAGGAAAGGCTGAAAATATTTTTTGGTTTAGCCGCAAGGAATGTCCCCCTTTTGCATTTTCAGGAAATGCAGAGGGGGATTTTGGTTTTCAGCATTCATTCCGGGGATACTTGTATGTATACACTTTGATGCCGCGCAGGTCTTTTGAAACTTGTATAAAAAATCAAAAATAATTTAACACAAATTTTCAAATCAGTAAAACAGATTTTTTGTGCAAAAGATTATGAGAACGATTTTATATAAAAAAGATGAAACGGAGAGCGTCGGTAAAATTTATAAAATGCCGCCAAAATTAGCGGGTACAGATTGAAAAAGATGACAAAACCGCGTGTTTTAAAGGCTTTTTGACAGCGGTTGACAAATTTCACAAATCGGATAAAATGGAATCATCAAGAGGCGAGAGCGAAAAAAGCCTTTTGACAAATGCTTAATATTTTATATTAAGCGTACCCCCTCTTTTTTATATACTATACCCCCCTTTAGAGCCCTTCTGCCACCCTCCCCCCCTTTTTTTAGGCAGAAGGGCGCTTTTTTTATGTGTACTCGCGCGCGGCGAAAGTGTCGCTGACGCGACCGCGCTTGACGTAGAGTGTGTGCCATGGCGCACACTCTTTTATTTATAGTTTTATCTGTATGCTTATTTCTTTCAAATCTCTGACCTTGTTATTTTTATACCCGCATAGTAAAATAAAACACACACCCTGAGGGGAATCGAGGACTATGATCGCTGTGTCCGGAGTGTTTTTTGGGCATGGCTTGTTTTTCGCAGAATGCGGAAAGGAACGGATACATATGAGAAAGAAACAGGCGACAATGGCACTGATTTTGGTGTTGACGCTGGCGGCTGGCTGTGCGCCGGGGTATGTCAGAGAATATGCGCAGAAGGCTCAGCATGCAGGCGAAGCGATGTTTGAAGGAAAGACGGAGGAGGTCGTGGCAGAGCCGGCGGATTCCACACAGACAGCAATGGAAAGCGGTGCAGAGGCAGCAGGCGCGCAGGAATCGGAAACGGGGAGTACGGCAGAGACGGAAAGTGATGTGGAGACAGAAGACGGTGCGGAAAGAGAAAGTATGGCAGAGACCGAAAGCGATGTGGAGAGCGCTGCTGGAGCAGAGCCGGAAAGCATTTCGGAAACAGCGGCAGCAAGGGAAGCGCTCCGTCAGATTGCGTTCCCGGCGCTCATGGCAGAAGTCCCGGAGGAGGTTTCTTCCCTGATGGGAGAAAAGAGCGCGGACTTTACCGGAAAACTGGCGGGAAAGGACGAATTGTTCTGGACGGAAGAAACGGCGCTGAAAACAGTATTGTCGCAGGAAAGCTATGATGACAAAATGCTGTGTATACAGAATATGGCGCGTTATAACGGAAAAGATAAGGGGAGCTTCCTTCTTGTTTTTGAGGAGACCCCTCTGACGGCGCGGCAGAGGGTGCAGGGCGATTTGTGGTATTTTAACGGCGAAACGGCAAAGAAGCTCCAGGATGATACGGTTTTTACGGGCATGCAGCTTGTGACGGGAGAGGCAGAGCCTTACCTGATCGTGAGGATGCAGGAGGAGAAGCAGGAAAAGGCGGCGGTTTATACTGTAATAGAAGATCAGGTGCAGCCCTTCTTTGCAGATTCGGTTTCCATCCATGCGGCAGAGGGAGGAATCCGGGTAGATTATCCGGCGGAGGCATTCCGGTATGATCCTCTTGTGGGCGAATGGACGGACGGAGAAAATACTGTGCCGTATTTTTACAGGCGGACGGCTGAGGGATTTACACCTTTTATATGGAAGGAACTGTCCGTGCAGGAATATCTGGCATACGCCCGGGCAGAGGAAGCAGATGAAGCGGCAAAGCAATATCAAAGGGAGCTGGAGGTGCAGTTTTATACGAGCATAGACGGCGGAACAGAATATGCTTATGAGTTTTTTTTGATCGGCGACGGGATGGTCGGCTACCGGAAGCGCTGCGTTGGAGAAGCCTCTGAAAACGGAGGAGAGATAGGGCATGCGGTAGCGGAATATACGTGGCAGATTTCTATGCTGGAGGATGGAAAACTGAAAAAAGACGGCCTTTCATTCGGCGGGGAAGGATACTATTTTGAGAATCGGGAAGAGCGGGAACAGGAGCTGGAAAGCTTAAATGAAATCCCGGCAGAGTTGCAGGCGAATCGGGTCAGCGAGGCATTGCACACGATGCGGGCAGCAGAGGAAAAGGCTTTGGAAAGTGTGCTTATGGCGCAGGAGTATCCGGGAGATGCGGTTTGTTTTGTCTCGGCGGCAGATTTTGACCGCAGTGGGACAAAAGAGGCATTTGTGGCAGTCGGAAGTTATGACGGGGCATTTGGCGCTCCGGTATGCGACCTTTGGTATGCGGGTGATACGCCGCAGCTCCTTGAGGAAAACATCCCGTTAAAGGGGATGGAAAAAGCCGGAACGGGAAATACGGCGGCACAGCTTTTTAAAGGATATGGAATCGGCGGCGGGAACGACCTTTTATTTACAGTAAAGGAAGGTGTGCCCGTAAGATGTCTTGAAGATATGGGAAGTTTTGCGGCGGATGGAACAGGCGTACTGCTTGCGTGGGCGGCAGGAAAAGAAGCGTCTGCTCCGGAGTATTTCCACATAGAAAAAGGAACGGCGATACCGTATGAGTTGAGTGGGATGCCGCTGGATGATATTTTCGATTATGAAAATGGAAAAGCGGTATATGCGAGTATTATGAGGCAGGCGGGGGGCGATACCGGAAAGGTTGCCTGCCTGCAGCGGGAAAACGGGCTCATCCATGTGACATTTTCGGAGGGGGAGCGGCGTTTTTATGAAACATATGAAGTTCAGGGCGGAAAGCTTGTGCTGACAGACAGCGGCGAAGGCGGTTATACGCAAGCTGCGGAAAAGGAATAGGTTGATATGGCATTTGCACATTTACACGTTCACACGGAATACAGCCTGCTGGACGGTTCCAATAAAATTAAAGAATATGTAAAGCGTGTCAAAGAGCTGGGAATGACGGCGGCAGCTATCACGGATCACGGGGCGATGTACGGTGTGATAGATTTTTACCGTGCGGCCCGGGAGGAAGGGATCAATCCGATACTCGGCTGCGAAGTGTACGTTGCGCCAAATTCCCGCTTTGACAGGGAGCTGACGGGCGGTGACGACCGTTATTATCATCTGGTGCTCCTTGCAGAAAACAATAAGGGTTATGAAAATCTGACGAAAATAGTGAGCCGCGGCTTTACGGAGGGCTATTATTACAAGCCTCGCGTGGACATGGAGGTTCTTCGGGAATATCATGAAGGTATCATCGCCCTTTCGGCATGTCTGGCGGGCGAGGTTCCGCGCTACATTCAGAAAGGGCTTGTGGATGAGGCAAAAAAATGCGCTCTGAAATATCAGGAGATTTTCGGAAAGGATAATTTTTTCCTTGAACTTCAGGACCATGGTATTCCGCAGCAGCAGACAGTGAACGCCGCGCTCCTGCAGATTTCAAAGGAGATGGACATTCCGCTGGTATGTACGAACGATGTGCATTATACCTATGCGGAGGATGCAAAGCCGCATGATATCCTGCTGTGTATCCAGACGGGCAAAAAGCTGGCGGATGAAAACCGTATGCGCTATGAGGGCGGACAGTATTTTGTCAAGAGCGAGGAGGAAATGAAAGGGCTGTTTCCCTATGCGTGGGAGGCTGTGGAAAATACCCAGCGCATCGCGGACAGATGTCATGTGGAGATAGAATTTGGCAAGACAAAGCTGCCTCATTTTGAAGTGCCTGAGGGGTATGATTCGTGGACATATCTGAATAAGCTCTGTCAGGACGGAATGAGGGAGCGTTATCCCGAAGACGACGGCACGCTGCAGGAGCGCCTGAAGTACGAGCTGGATATCATAAAACGAATGGGATATGTGGATTATTTCCTTATTGTGTGGGACTTTATCAATTATGCGAGGGAAAACGGCATCCCTGTGGGGCCGGGACGAGGCAGCGCGGCGGGGAGCATTGTTTCCTACTGTCTGCATATCACAAATATCGATCCTATCCGCTACAGTCTTCTGTTTGAGCGCTTTTTGAATCCCGAGCGAGTGTCCATGCCGGATATCGATATTGACTTCTGTTTTGAACGAAGGCAGGAAGTCATCGATTATGTGGGACGAAAGTATGGCAGAGAGAAGGTGGTTCAGATTGTTACCTTTGGTACGCTGGCGGCGAAGGGCGTGATCCGCGACGTGGGACGCGTGATGGATTTGCCGTATGCCTTTGTGGATTCTATTGCCAAAATGATTCCCAACGAGCTGAATATGACGATAGACAGGGCGCTGTCTGTCAATCCCGAGCTTAGAAAGCTTTATGAAGGGGACGGACAGGTGCATGAGCTGATAGATATGAGCAAGCGCCTAGAAGGGCTGCCGCGTCATACGTCGATGCATGCGGCGGGCGTGGTAATATGCCCGGAGGCTGCGGACAATTTCGTGCCGCTCTCAAGAGGGTCTGACGGTTCGGTCACGACGCAGTTTACGATGACGACGCTGGAGGAGCTGGGGCTTTTAAAGATGGACTTTCTGGGGCTGCGGACGCTGACAGTCATCGACCATGCGGTAAAGATGATAGAAAAGGACACGGGAATCCATATTGATGTGGATCATCTTGATTACGATGACAAAAAGGTTCTGGATTCTTTGTGTACGGGCAGGACGGACGGTGTGTTCCAGCTGGAAAGCGGCGGCATGAAAAACTTTATGAAGGAGCTAAAGCCACAGAGCCTTGAGGACATCATTGCCGGAATTTCCCTGTACCGTCCGGGACCGATGGATTTTATCCCCAAATATATACGGGGTAAAAACAATCACGATGCGATCACCTATTCCTGCCCTCAGCTTGAGCCGATACTGTCTCCGACCTACGGCTGTATCGTTTATCAGGAGCAGGTCATGCAGATCGTGCGCGACCTTGGCGGCTATACGATGGGACGCAGTGACCTGGTCCGCCGCGCCATGAGTAAGAAAAAACAGTCTGTGATGGAAAAAGAGCGGGCGAATTTTGTTTACGGGAATGAGGAGGAGGGCGTACCGGGCTGCGTCTCCAATGGAATCCCGGAGCAGGTCGGACTGCAGATATATGCGGAAATGATGGATTTTGCAAAATATGCCTTTAATAAATCCCACGCCGCATGCTATGCGGTAGTTGCGTATCAGACGGCATACCTGAAATATTATTATCCGGTGGAGTTTATGGCGGCGCTGATGACTTCCGTCATAGATAACCCCGGCAAGGTGGCGGAATATATCCTGACATGCCGGCAAATGGGGATTTCGATACTGCCTCCTGATATCAACGAGGGAGAGCCGGGATTTTCGGTATCGGGGAATGCGATACGCTACGGACTGACGGCGATCAAGGGAGTGGGTCATCCGGTAGCGGATGCAGTGCTCGCAGAGCGGGGGCAGCGCGGAGCATTTAAAAATATCCAGGACTTTCTGGCGAGGATGACAGATTCGGATGTGAACAAGCGGAATGTTGAGAATTTCATCAAAGCGGGTGCATTTGACAGTCTTGGCGGGACGCGTAAGCAGTATATGAGCATTTTTGCCCAGCTGATGGATCAGAACCAGCAGAATCGCAAAAATAATCTGGTCGGTCAGATGTCGTTATTTGATCTGGTGGACGAATCGGAAAAGGAAAATTATGAGGTGCGCCTGCCGGATGTGGGTGAGTACCCGAAGGAAGTCGTGCTGACTTTTGAAAAAGAGGTGCTTGGTGTCTATGTCAGCGGGCATCCGCTGGAGGAGTACGAGCAGCTTTGGCGCAAGCACATCACGAATACGACAGCTGACTTTGTTCTGGATGAAGAGACGAACGATATCCATGCAAAAGACGGAGAAAAAGCGGTAATAGGCGGGTTGATAGCAGAAAAGAAGATAAAATACACCAAAAATGACAAGGTAATGGCATTTTTGCAGGTGGAGGATCTGGTCGGTACCGTGGAAGTCATTGTGTTCCCGAAAACATATGAGCAGTATGGAACAAAAATCATCGAGGATAACAAGGTTTTTATAAAGGGCAGGGTGTCAGCGGAGGAAGATAAGGACGGCAAGCTGGTGTGCGAGTCCATTCAGGAGTTTGACGAGATACCGAAAAAAGTATGGGTCAAGTTCCCGACGATGGAAGAGTACAGGAACCGCTGCGGGGAGCTGCTTTCGGCGATTTCCGATTCCGATGGAAAAGACAGCGTCGTGATATATATAGAAAATCCCCGTTCCATGAAGCAGCTTCCGCCCAATCAGAGTGTGTGCGCAGACAGAGTGCTGCTGGAACGTCTCGAGAAGTTTTTCGGGGAAGAAAATGTGAAAGTGATGTGACAAGTATTTTTAGGGAAAAGCATTGAAAATGAGTGTTGATTAGATTAGAATATAACTAATGGTAAAAATACTGATGAAAGCGTAGGGGAAGACCTAACAGCGCCATATGGCGCAGGACAGGAGGAGCTATGGCATCTAAGATAAAGACAATCGGAATCCTCACCAGCGGCGGTGACGCGCCGGGTATGAATGCGGCTATCCGCGCAGTTGTGCGTAAGGCAATCTGCAACGGGGTAAAGGTAAAAGGCATAAAGAGAGGATATCAGGGTCTATTAAATGAAGAGATAGAGGATATGGACGCGCGCAGCGTTTCGGACACGATACAGAGGGGCGGTACGATACTCGGTACGGCGCGCTGCCTGGAATTTAAGACGGAGGCCGGACAGAAGAAGGGTGCGGATATCTGTCGCAAGCACGGTATCGACGGTATGGTAGTGATAGGCGGTGACGGCTCTTACAAGGGGGCGCAGGCGCTTTCCAGAATGGGTATCAATACGATCGGTATTCCGGGTACGATAGACCTGGATATTTCCTGTACGGATTACACGATAGGATTTGACACCGCAGTGAATACGGCAATGGAGGCGATAGATAAGGTACGTGATACCTCATCCTCCCATGAAAGATGCAGTATTATCGAGGTAATGGGACGCAATGCCGGCTATATTGCCCTGTGGTGCGGTGTGGGCAGCGGCGCGGAGGATATCCTCCTCCCGGAAAAATATGACTACAACGAGCAGGCGCTTATCAATAATATCATTGATAACCGTAAGAAAGGAAAGACCCATCATCTTATCATCAATGCAGAAGGGATAGGTCATTCCACATCCATGGCAAAGCGTATTGAGGCGGCGACAGGTATGGAAACGAGGGCGACGATATTAGGATACATGCAGCGAGGCGGCAGCCCGACCTGTAAAGACCGTTATTATGCGTCGATCATGGGCGCATATGCAGCGGATATTCTGTGCGCAGGCAGCACGAATCGTGTGGTTGCATACAAACACGGTGAATTTGTGGATTATGATATCGAAGAAGCGCTTGCGATGCAGAAGGAGATTCCGGAATATGAATATCTGGTAAGCAAGCTTTTATCGACCTGATGGAAAAAGACAAAAGGAGAAGTGAAATGATCACAGCGGTATCCAACAGCAGGGTCAAGCGGCTCGTGCAGTTGAATCAGAAAGCAAAAGCGCGTCGGGAAGAGGACATTTTTGTGGTTGAAGGCGTGAAGATGTTTCTGGAAGCGCCAAAAGAAAAGCTGCGCGAAGTATATGTATCAGAATCTTTTCTGGAAAAATGCAGCTGCCGGGAGCAGCTGGAGAAAACAGGATATGAAGTTGTTTCCGATCAGGTTTTTGCGAAGATATCCGATACGTGCACGCCACAGGGGATACTGTGTATTGTGGAGCAGTTTCATTATGATATAGAGCAGATGCTCCGGAAAGAAAATCCGGTTTTTCTTCTTTTGGAAAATATCCAGGATCCGGGCAATCTCGGGACGATGCTGCGGACCGGGGAGGGCGCGGGGATTTCGGGCGTGATAATGAGCCGGGATACGGTGGATCTGTATAATCCAAAAGTTATCCGCTCTACGATGGGGAGTATTTACCGGATGCCGTTTTTATATGCAGAGGATTTTGCGGGAGCGATAAAGAAGGTACAGAGGGCCGGCGTATCAGTATATGCAGCCCATCTGAAAGGAAAGACTTCCTATATTAGACAGGATTATCGGAAGAGCACGGCGTTTTTGATAGGCAACGAAGGAAACGGCTTGAAGGAAGAGACAGCAGAACTGGCTGATGTCTATATCAGGATTCCGATGGAAGGACAGGTAGAATCGCTTAATGCAGCGGTTGCGGCTTCGGTCCTCATGTATGAGGCACACAGACAGAGAGAGGACTGAGGGAGGAATTTTAATGAAGATAGGTTTTATCGGGCTTGGAAATATGGCGCAGGCAATGATAGGCGGTATTCTGAAAAACGGCCTTGCAGCGCCGGAGGAGATTTACGGCTCTTCAAGGACGGCAGAAACTGAAAAGAGGATAAAAGAACGTTACGGTATCTGTGTGACGGGAGATAACCGGAAAACTGCCGAAGAAGCGGATATTGTGGTACTTGCGGTAAAGCCCCAGTTTTTTGAAGATGTGACAGGTCAGCTCAGAGGGATTGATTTCGGGAAAAAGACGATCGTGAGCATCGCGCCCGGAAAGAGCCTTGCATGGCTGGAAAAAGCGTTCGGCGCAGAGCTGGCGTTTGTACGGGCGATGCCGAATACGCCGGCGCTCGTTGGAGAAGGCTGTACGGCGGCATGCTTTGGGAGTCGAGTGAGCGAGACTGCAAAGGATGCGGTAATACAGATGCTTGGCAGCTTTGGAAAAGCGTTTGAAGTGCCGGAGCGTCTGATGGATGTCGTGCCGGGTGTCAGCGGATGCGCTCCGGCATGGGTATTTATGATGATAGAAGCGATGGCGGACGGAGCGGTTGCAGAAGGGATGCCGAGGGCGCAGGCATATGAATTTGCAGCACAGGGCATTTTGGGAAGCGCAAAGCTCCTTCTGGAAACCGGAAAGCATCCGGGAGAGTTAAAGGATATGGTGTGTTCTCCGGCAGGTTCGACGATCCAGGCGGTTCGCGTTCTGGAGGAAAAAGGGTTCCGGGGAGCGGTAACGGATGCGGTAATAGCCTGTATTGAGAAGTCCCGCAGCCTGTAAAATGTTACAAAGATATCGCAGTTGGGGGCTTTGTCCACAACATCAATATATGGTATAAAAAGAGGTCCGAAGGCAAAAATAGCCTTATCGGTCCTTTTTTTATGCCGTTTTTATGCTGTGAAAAATGGTCCGTCAAATTAAAGCGATAAAGCAAAAATTGTATAATAGCAGCAAAAAAAGGAGAAATTGCATGAGCATTTCATGAAAATCATGAAAAACAGAAATATTATGTAATCCTAAAAGGGAGGAATTTCACAGAAATGTCACATTTATCCCGAAAGCCTTGACATAACTCTGTAATATTGCTATTATACTGGGCGTAACAAATGTTAATAAGTTTGTAACATTTGAAACGACTCTGTAACAGCAAAGGCTTCCCACGAGCTTTTGTACAGAGCAAAAAATGGAGGTTAAGATGAAGACTAAAGGCAGAAAGTTGTTTCGTGGAATGTTGGGTGCGCTGGCAGCCGTTGTGCTGATGGGCGTGGCATACACGACAACCGTTATGGCGAGTAGCATCGGAATGATTGATACAGCAGACCTGTTGGATATCCATGCGGAGGCGGATGCCGGCTCCGAGGTGGTAGGGCAGGTAATGGACGAAGGACATGTTGCTATCCTTGCAAAAGGCGATGGATGGGTTCAGATTCAGGCGGGCGATATCGTAGGCTGGGTTCCTGCCGATAACCTGATCGAGAAGGAGATTTCCAATGAGGAGGCGGTTGCGGCCAACGAAGAGGTGCTCGGAAGACAGGCAGGGGAATCAGAACAGGACGACGTCGAGACAGAAGCGCAGGAAGAACAGGCAGAGGCTCAGGAAGAGCAGACAGAGGTTCAGGAGAGCGCACAGGATATGACGGCGGCAGAGACTGCGGCGGATGCGGAAGCATTTGCACGGGAAGTCGCAGTAAGCGCACAGAAGGCAGATATGGAGAAGGCGCAGGCAGAAGCTGCTGAGAGAGCCGCAAGAGAAGCGCAGGAGCTTGTAAAGGCGCAGGCAGAGGCTGCCGAGAGGGCTCAGAAAGAAGCTGCAGCGCTCATAAAGGCACAGCAGGAAGCGGCAGCACGTGCGGCGGCAGAGGCGAAAGCACAGGCTGAGGCAGCGGCAGCGCAGGCAAGGGCACAGGCTGAGGCGCAGCTGAGAGCACAGCAGGAAGAAGCGGCGCGGGCAGCCGCAGCGGCGGCTCAGGCTGAAGCGGAAAAAGCAGCTGAAGCAGCGCGCAGACAGGCGATTTTGAGCGCCAACGGCATTACGGAAGAAGATTTGTATTTATTGGCAAATATTATTTATTGTGAAGCGGGCTGCGAGCCTTATATCGGTAAGGTGGCAGTCGGCAATGTAGTGATGAACCGCGTAAAGAGCAACAGACAGCCGGATACCATTCAGGGAGTGATCTATGCGAAAGGACAGTTTTCCCCTGTGAGGAACGGTTCTCTGGACCGTGCGCTCCGCAGGAGCAGCGCGGATGAATCCTGCTATCAGGCGGCGCTGGAAGCGCTTTCCGGGGCGAAGCCTGTTGGGGATAAGCTGTTTTTCAGACGCGTCAACGGCCGTCCGGGACAGGTCATCGGTCATCATGTATTCTATTGATGAATTTCCCGGAGCATAAGTTTGAAAATAGAATTTAGAATTTCTGAAGTGCGCGTTTTTCGCGCACTTTTTTGTATGCCGGGAAAGCTCCTTTCTTATCGCACAAAAAATACAATTGCGTGCACTTGCGAGAAAGAAGGATATTTCCGGGTGGAATGCCGGGCTGACACAGACGGAGTGGGATTCTTGACATAAAAACTGCAATTTGATATGATGTTGTAACAAAAACGTAACATTTTAGACTGATAGACCGACACAGGAAATGAAGCGGCATTTGGTCTGATAACAGGAGAATTTCATGTGGGAAATAAGCCGGATGGTTTATATTTTACATAGCTGTTTGTGCCGGAGCGTCACAGATAGTTTTTAAGGCAGAAGAGAAATCGCCTACGCTCCGGAATGGGGATTAAAATGAGATTATCGGGGATTTTTGGTATGATTGGAGCCGGCGTGATAGCAGGAGCATTAGCAGCAGGTGTTTCTGTAGAGGCTGCAGGGAAGACAGACTGGAAGAAGGGTGCGGGAGTTGGCGCATGGCTGGCAGCTGAAGAAGAGGAAGCGGAAGCAGAGCAAAGGCCGGAGGATGCAAAGGGAGAGGTCGGACCGAAATCTGCATTGGAGGATGAAAAGGAGAAAAGCAGACTGGAACAGACGCAGGAGGAAGAGGAAAAGAGTCTGGAAATGCTTGTGATGGCGGACGTGAACAATATTTTGAACGTGCGTACAGCTCCGGACAGCGAGGCAGAGCTGGAGGGCTATCTGTATGCAGACTGCGGAGGAGTTATCCTGGAACGGCGGGATGGCTGGACAAGGCTGGAATCCGGGGAACTGGAGGGCTGGGCAAAGGACGATTATCTTTTGTTTGGAGAAGAGGCAAGGGAGGCTGCAAGGGATGCCGGGCGCGAGATAGCCACCACAACGACGGGAGCCTTGAGGATAAGAAAAGAGCCATCGAAGGATGCGGGTGTTTATGATCTTTTGGAAGAGGGATCAAAATATGAGGTGATAAACGACGAACAGGTGGAATTTGCCGGAGGAAAAGAAATTCCGGACGGCTGGGTTGCCGTGGATTATGGCGGGAAAACAGGATATGTGTCTGCCGATTATGTGGATGTTTCGTTTGAAGTGGATTTCGGGGAAACGCTGGAGCAGGTGGAGGAGCGCAGAAAAGCCGAACAAAAGCAGGAAGAGGCTTTAGAAAAAGCGGCAGCTGAGAAAGTTTTAAAAAAGGAAAACAAAAAGGACGGACAGAAAAAGACGGAGAAATCAGATGCTGAGACGCTGAAGGCGGCAGTTGCATCGGTAGAGGACAGCATTCTTCTGGCTGCACTGATACAGTGTGAGGCAGGAGATGAGCCGTATGAGGGGCAGGTCGCGGTAGGCGCAGTAGTAATGAACCGTGTGAAGAGCGGGGCATATCCGAATGCGATAAAAGATGTTATCTATGCGTCGGGGCAGTTTACGCCTGCGGGAAGCGGCCGTGTAGCGCGGGTGATAGCTTCGGGAAAGTTAAAGCAGAGCTGCCTTCAGGCGGCGCAGGAAGCGATGGCAGGAGTCAGTCCGGTCGGTGCGGCGACCCACTTCAGGAGAGCGGGCAGCCGTGAGGGGATTGTGATCGGAAATCATGTTTTCTGGTAGGAAAGTTCGGTATTCGGCGAGGTTGAAGAACGGAATATTACCTGAGATGAAATATAGATGGTCTCATAGCGCGCGTGAGGATGCTGGATACGGTAAAGTATCTGGGCTGCGAGCCGGGTTCCGATATCGAGATTAAATACCTGAACGGATGTAAGGTCTTCCGCTGCCGGATTTTCGGCGATATCATCGAAACCGGAGACTGCCACATCCTCGGGAACGCGGTACCCACGCCGTTTCAAAAGCTGGATAAGCAGACAGGCGACATAATCGCTGACGCAGACGAAGGCATCGGGCATTTTTGAGAGCGAGTTTAAAAAAGCGTCAATCTCTTCTTTATAGGTGTCTGCACCGATAGTTCCGGTCATCATAAGCTCGGGATGAAGTTCAAGACCGTGATTTTTCAGTGCGGAGGCAAAGCCCATAAAACGTTCGTAATTGGACTGGGCATAATCAATATCCCCGATGAAACTGAAAACGTGCCTGCCCTGTATGATGAGTTTTTCCGTAATCTGCGAAATAACGGAGCTGTTTTCCATTAAAACGAGATCTCCGTTAAGGGCGGAAAAGGGAACGTGAGTTGCCGTATCAAGAAAAACCTTTGGAATAGGGGCGTTGGAGAGCAGACGGAGAAGCTGGTGATGATACACATTCATGACGATCATCCCGGAAACCTGTCCGTTTGTAAAGGTGGACGGAAGCTGATAATTTTCGTCGATTTCCGACGGAAGATAGGTATAGATAAGGTTGACGTTATGAAAGGACAGCTCTTTGGCTATCTGGTGGATGATGCTCATCCAGAAAAGGGAGCTTTCGGGACGGCATACGGCCAGAGCGATGTTCGTGGGAAGCTGTGTGTCCAAGGCAGCAGGGGGTTCGGAAACTGCTGCTGTCGTTGGTATTTTATAGTTCAGTTCTTTTGCCCGGAGCAGGATTTTTTCACGGAGAGCGTCGGAAACATTGTCCTGACCGCTGAAAACTTTCCAGACGGTAGTACGGGAAATGCCGAGAGAAGCTGCGATGTCCTGCATGGTCGTTTTTTTCATAAGAAATCCAATCCGCGTGCTGAGGCACGCTCATTTTAAATTCGGTAATCCGGCCTGTAGAGCGGGGCGTTTGATGAGATGTATCAAAGCGGCTCAGACTTTGGCCAAAGTGTCGTTATATTTCATCATATCATAGGAAATACTGTTTTAAAAGGCAAGAATGCATTTTTTTAAGTTTGCTCAACGGCAGGCATTTGAGGAAATCCAGAGCCTTTCGTCTTTGCAGTTTTTGTGATATGCTTGGAGTGGTATTTATTGTCCGGCAGTTTTTACCGCTGCATCTACAAGGCGGGAAAAGGTCTGGAAGACTGCAATAATATTATAGCATATCAGAACGGAGAAATGACATGGGAAAAAGACTTTTGGACGCTGCAGCCTCAGAGACGGCTGTCATGACAAAAAAAGAACTGCTCGAAGCGATAGCCGCCAGCGAAGGGCGCGTGATGGCGGCAGAATGTATCGGAGTGACGATGCCGCTTTTGTCGGATGTGACGAATGCGGAAACGGTAGCAGCGATGGGGGCGGATATCGTTCTTTTAAATATGTTTGATGTAAAGGAGCCGAAGATAGGGGCGCTGCCGGAGGTCAGACCGGAGGAAACCGTGAGGGAGCTTAAACGGCTTACAGGGAAAGTCGTGGGAATCAACCTGGAGCCTGTCAAGGCGGACGGGCAGAATGCAGGAACGCTCTGGCAGATGTCAGAAGGACGCTGCGCCACTGCCGAAAATGCGCTCCGGGCGGTAGATATGGGCGTAGATATCGTGCTTTTGACAGGAAATCCGGGAAACGGAGTGAGCAATGATGCGATAGAGCATTCTCTGCGTGCGATCAGGGCTGCTGTGGGTGACAGACTGATACTGGCAGCAGGGAAAATGCATGCGTCAGGCGTGCTTTCAGAGGGCGGCGAAAAGATAGTTACAAAAGAGGATATTCGTGCGTTCCGGGAAGCCGGTGCGGATATCATTCTTTTGCCTGCACCGGGAACGGTTCCGGGTATCACAATGGAATATGTGCGGGAACTGGTCGTATACGCGCATGAGCTTGGAGCGCTGACGATTACTGCCATAGGAACGTCTCAGGAGGGGAGCGACCCGTCAACGATCCGGCAGATAGCGCTGATGTGTAAGATGACAGGTACGGATATCCATCATATCGGTGATTCGGGTTATGTGGGGATGGCGCTGCCGGAAAATATACTGGCGTACTCTATCGCCATACGGGGAGCGCGTCATGCATATCGCAGAATGGCGATGTCTGTAAACCGGTAGGATTTTTAAGGGCGGCAGCCGGAAGGAGTGATTTTTTGGAAAAGGCATATAAGCTGGAGTTCGGAAGCCATGCGGGCGGAGAGTTATTCATGACATGCTGCGGCTGTTCCCGGACGGAGCCGCTTCACAGCTTCGGACCGGCGCTGAAACCGCATTACCTTATTCATTTTGTTCTGAGTGGCAAAGGGATATTTAAGATAGATGGAGAAGAATACCCTCTTGAGGGAGGCTGCGGTTTTTTGATAGAGCCGGGACAGATGAGTTTTTATCAGTCTGATGAAAAAGAGCCATGGACTTATATATGGGTCGGGTTTGCCGGGATGAGAGCTGAGGAATATGTGAAAAGTATGGGCCTTTCGGCAAGGCATCCCATCTTTCATTCGGAGAGCTCTGACGAATTGTACGGAATCGTGCGGGATATGATGGACCATAATACATTTGGGGTATCCAATGAGCTGCGCCGAAACGGGCTGCTCCATATTTTTTTGTCAGTGGTGGCGCAGAGCGCTCCGGCGGCGCGCAAGGAGAACCCGGATAAGGCGAACCAGTATGTGCGCCGCGCGGTGGAGTTTATCCAGCGCAATTACTGCAATCCGATCCGTGTAACGGATGTGGCGGATTATGTGTGTATCAACAGAAGCTATCTGTATACGCTGTTCCAGAAATCGCTTGGAATGTCACCGCAGCAGTTTTTGTCCACATATCGTCTGACAAAGGCGGCGGAAATGCTCATGCTGCCGCAGCTTCCGGTGGAAAGCATCGCGCTGTCCTGCGGTTATCAGGATCCGCTTGTGTTTACGAAGGCGTTCCGACAGATGAAAGGAATGTCGCCGACGATGTACCGTAAACAGATGCAGCAGGATGAGAATCGCGTAAACCGGGAGCACTTAAAACAGGTGGAAGAGTTTATCGCTAAGGTAGGGCGGCTGGACCTGGGCGGGGAGCCGTGATGGATACAGGGGGGGATTTTGTCATGACCGAGAAAAAGCGATGCAGCTGGTGCAATTTAAAGAATGAGACGTATATCCGTTACCACGATGAAGAATGGGGCGTGCCTGATTTTGAGGACAGATATCTTTTTGAGATGCTTACGCTGGAATCTTTTCAGGCGGGACTTTCGTGGGAATGCGTGCTGAATAAAAGAGAAGCGTTCCGAAAAGCATACGACGGGTTTGAACTGGATAAGGTATGCGCTTACGATGAAAAAAAGATGGCAGAGCTTGCAGAAGATGCGTCCATTATCCGAAACCGCTTAAAAATCCGCGCGAGCGTTGAAAATGCCCGGATATTTAAGCGCATTGCAGAGGAGTACGGGAGCTTTTATGAATATCTGAAAACCTTTACGGGAGGGGAGCTCTTTACCGAAACAGGGCAGACCCGTTCGCCGCTGTCCGATGCGGTCAGCGAGGACTTAAAAAAGCGCGGGATGCGTTTTGTGGGGACGACCATCATTTATTCGTATCTGCAGGCGGTGGGCGTGATAGATTCCCATGAGAAGGGATGTTTTTTGTATAAGGGAGAATAAATAGAGCCGGGGTATCCCGGCTTTATTTTGCGCATATTTTTTTATTCGACAGGAAAGTTCCTTTCCTGTCGAATAAAAAAATACGATTATGCGCACTCGCGCGAAGGAGAAATTATTGCCTGGTGGCAAACGCGCTCGGCGCGGGTGTGCGCCAAGGCGCACACTTTTTTATTCCCTGTAATCCTCACGCACAAACGGCTCCTCAATCCTGCATTCCGTCAGGATACCATATTTTTTCGGACGCCGGTAGGCGTTGCCGTGAACCTCGGTCTGACGGTAAGCGCGGAGCTGGCCGAGGTCGAGCTTTGCGATAAAGATGCCTTCGCGGCCGTCCGCCTGCAGGATGCAGGTATCCCGTGAGCCGGGGAGGTCGGGAAGATAAGCAACGCCGTCAAATACGCTGGAGCAGCCGTTGCAGTCCGGGACGGTATCGGGGTAATTGCAGGTGGCGATGGCGGTCATGTTTTCATAGGCGCGCCCGCGAAGCTGAGACAGCCGGTTGAGCTCCATGGGGCAGGCGTTGGGGACAAGGATGAGTTCCGCGCCTTTCAGCATGAGGATGCGGGCGCTTTCGGGAAATTCGCGGTCGTAGCATATCATCGCGCCTACTTTGACCTCGCCGCAGGCGGTGTCGAGAGAGGCGACGGAAAAATCATCGCCGGGGGTGAGAAAGCGCTCTTCCCCGAAGTCGCAGGTGTGAACCTTGGCATAGGTCATTTTGCGGTTCCCGAAGCGGTCGAACAAAACGAGCGTATTGCGGGGGGCGCCGCTCCATTTTTCCAGAAGCGTGATGCCTATGGCCATATCAAGCTCCCGCGCGAGGCTGCCGAATGCGTTTACAAAATCGCTGTCGGAAGGGATCGCTTCCGCCGTCCAGTCGCTTACGGGGCGGTCGTAGATATTGTAGCCGTTGCTCCACATTTCAGGGAAGAGGGCGATGTCCGCGCCCTTCCTTTTGGCTTCACGGCATGCATCAATGCCTTTTTTTAGATTTTGGGAAAGGCTGACGCAGGGAGCGAGCTGCAGCAGCGCGATATTTAACAGCTTCATAATAAAAAATCCTCCTGTTCATATCAATGCCCGGGCATCATTGCTGACACTGTTTCCGGTATGCGCTGGGGCTCATGTGACAATGCTTCTGAAAGCACTGCGCAAAGTAGCTCTGCGAGGAAAAGCCGGAAAGCTCCGCGACCTGTGTGATGCTGTGATCGGTGCTGGACAAAAGCTCCTGACTGGCTTTGATGCGGACGCCGCACAGAAAGCTCATCGGAGAGCAGCCGAAGCATTTGGTAAAGGCATGGACGAGATAATATTTATTCAGGTGGGAAATCTTTGCCAGGTCGTCCAGGGAGATGGCGCGGGTATAATTGCTTTCGATATATTGCTTTACTTTGATGCACTCCTGACTGGACCTTACGGAGGAAACGTCGGAGGAGAGCAGGTTGGAACGGCGCATGAGACGGACGACGATGACTTCGAGAAGGTCCTGACAGATGAGCTTGTAGCCGGGATTCTCTTTTGTCATTTCCGATAAAAGGGACTGCATGATGAAGCGGTAGTCCGAATTCTCGCCGCTGCAGTTGAAAATGAGATGTCCCGCGTGGTCGGGGAAATCGAAATCCGCCCCCTCGACGCCGAGGATGATATATTCGAGCGGGATATCGCCGACGGAAACCTCTGTGTGGGCGATATTTGTATTGATGATGATGAAGTCATCCTTTTTGACAGGGAATATCTGGTCTTCGATGAGGTAATTCCCGTTGCCCTTGATGACATAGCACAGCTCCGAAAAGGGGTGGGTGTGCGGCATGCTGGGCCAGTCGTTTTCATATTTGGAATAAGTCACATAAAGGAGACGCAGGTTGAGCGGGCTGATATCGTCGCTGCTCATATCATATCTGGAGATAGGCATAGGAATTCCTCTCTGTTAAAAGCAATGTTTGGGGACATATCATTAAATTTTTATGAAAAGTTGCTTTTATATATAAAAAAATTGCGATTCAGAAGCTCGGGAAAAGAACAGTATCGCATATAAAAACGAACAGGAGATGATTATGCACAAAAAGAAATATATTCAAAAAATAAAATTAGTTATTCTGCCGGAGTAAAACGCCAAATATTTTGTGCATATCGTGCCTTAATCCGTCTGTATCATGCATATATTTTATCATAGTATCCGAATGAAAGCAATAATTATAAAAAATGAAGCAATATAAGCCTAGTTTCTGTGTGAAATGACAGGTATACTTAGGGCATAAGAGAAACATGTTGTTGCATATTTCAAAGGAGGATATTGATTATGAAAAAGAAAATGTTAAGCCTGCTGCTCGTTTCCGCTATGGCTGCGACAGCGCTGACCGGATGCGGAAGCAAGGAAGAGACGCCTGCGAGCGCACCTGCTGAGACAGCGCCTGCGACAGAGGCGGCTTCTTCCGAGGCAGCTCCTGCTGAGAGCGAAGCGCCGGCAGACGATACGGCAGCGGATGATTACAGCGGCGTTGAGTTAAACTTCTGGTCCATGTGGAACTCCACAGAGCCTCAGGGCAAGGTAATTCAGGAAGCGGCTGACGCGTTTGCCGAGAAGACCGGCGCAAAGATAAACATCGAGTGGAAGGGCCGTGACATCAACACCATCATCCAGACGGCTCTGGAGTCCGGCGAGAAGATTGATATTTTTGAGGACGACTATTCCAGAATCGCAAAGAACTACAAGGATTACTGCTATGACCTGACAGATATGGCAAAGGCGGCTGACTATGACGCTCAGAGCTTTAAGTGCTTCAACGACGAGGCGACTGAGTGGGCGGGCTTCCTTCCCTGCGTAACAGAGCAGCCTCAGGTAGGCGGCGTATTCTACAACAAAGACATCTTTGAGGACTGCGGCATCACAGAAGTTCCCGCTACATGGGAGGACTTCCTTGCAGCTTGTCAGACAATGGTAGACAAGGGCTATCAGCCTCTGGCTCTGGACAGCGCTTATGCAGACTTCACATTTGCTTATCATCTCGACAGAGTGATCGGCGAGGATGCTATCTCCGAGCTGGCTGTAAACGGCGGCTGGGCTGAGAACGAAGGCGTTGTTAAGGCTGCGCAGCAGATAATCGATTTCGTAAAAGCAGGCTATCTGGCAGACGGCGCTCCCGACGAGTATCCTTCCAGCCAGAACAAGATTGGTCTGACAGGCGAGGTTGCAATGGTCGTATGTGCGAACTATGTAGCGGCAGAAGTAAACAACAACTCCGGCACGGAAGTAAACTGGGGCATGTTCAACTACCCTGCAGTAGCAGACGGCGCTGATCCGTCCAACGCATACGCAGGCGCTAACTCTCTGGCTATCACCTCTTACAGCGAGAACCCTCAGGCAGCATTTGATTTCCTGATGTTCTTAACAAGCGGCGAGTTCGACCAGAAGATGGCTGACGCAGCTTCCCAGATTCCTGCAGACCCCCGCAACACCGCTCCCGCTATCATGAACGGTACTATCGAGGCTCTGAACGCAACAGCAAGCCCCCTGTCCTGGAACATGGGCTTAAACGATAATGCAGACTTAAAGGCAACCTTCAAGGAAGTTATCACGAGCCTGTTTGAAGGCAAGTACACTACCGGCGAAGAGTTCGCACAGGCAATGGACGCTCTGTATTGATGATTTTGTAAAAAGAACAGGTTTTACCAGAAGAGGTGGCGCTTATGTGGTGCCGCCTCTTTTTAAAAAAGAGGTGACGTGAAATGAAGAAGAATAAATCCATGATCGTATGCTTTATTCTGCCCTGTCTGGTCACGCTGGTCGTGATGTATCTGTATCCGGTCATCAGAACGGTGCTGATGAGTTTTTTTAAGATTGAAAGCGTGACGGCGGACGTATCGGAATGGACGTTTAACGGACTTGGCAATTATGCGAGAATTTTCGGCAGCGCGACCTGGCGGATATCCATGTGGAACATGTTCAGGATATGGCTGGTCGGCGGTATCCTTACCCTGTCTCTGGCACTTTTGTTCGCAGTCATCCTGACGAGCGGCATCCGGTTTAAAAAGTTTTTCCGTGCGGCTATCTATCTGCCCAACGTCATCAGTGCGGTCGCGCTGGCAACGATGTGGATTCAGTATATCTACAATCAGGATTACGGCATGCTGAATAAAATGCTGGAAATGGTCGGGCTGGACGGCGTGAAATGGCTCGGGACGGATATGAAATTCTGGGCGATGCTGTTTGCCTTCGTATTCGGCGCGGTAGGCTATTACATGCTCATCTTTATCAGCGGCATCGAGCGGATACCGCAGGATTTGTATGAGGCGGCTACCATCGACGGAGCGAATAAGGTCCAGCAGTTCGGCAAGATAACGATGCCTCTGCTGAAAGGCATCACAAAAACAAATATCACTTTCTGGAGTATCAACGCGACGACATTTTTCCTGTGGACAAAGATGTTCTCACCTGTGGATACGGAGTCGATGACGATCGTGCCGGTCGTATATCTGTATGACATCGTATTCGGTGGCAAAGGCGTGACGGAGCGCGACGCGGGCGCGGGCGCGGCGGTCGGCGTGATACTGGCGCTCATCATCATGGCTATCTATCTGGTCATGAACAAGGTTCTGCGCGAAGACGACCTGGAATTTTAAAAGGAGGTGCAGACGATGGCAAAAGAAAAAGTAAAACATAAAGAAAAGATAAATTGGAGAAAAGAGCTGTCCTTGCTCCCCGGTTACCTTATCGTCATTATCTGGATCGTATTTACGGCGGCATTTTTATTCTGGATACTGGGCGCCAGCCTTTCGACATCCAGAGAAATCTTCTCCGGCAAGATATTCCAGTTTGAGAGCGGGATTCATTTTGAAAACTATGCGAACGCATGGAAGGCGCAGAATGTTTCCAAGTTTTTTGCGAACTCCCTGCTGTATGCGGTAACGGCGTGCGTCGGCGTTATCCTGGTCTCCGCTCCGGCGGCATATGTGCTTTCGAGATTCAGCTTTTTTGGAAACAAGGTGATGAAGTCCAGCCTTGTCATCGCGATGAGTATCCCGGCTATCATGATAATCATGCCGATATATGCGCTGACAACAGAGTGGAACCTGAAAGGAAGGATACTTCTGATATGCCTGTACATCTTCCTGAACGTGCCGTATACGACGACGTATCTGCTGAACTTTTTTGCAACGCTGTCAAAAAGCTATGAGGAAGCGGCGGCGATAGACGGCTGCTCGCCCTCAAAGACGTTCTGGGTCATCATGCTCCCGCTCATCCAGCCGGCGCTGATAACCGTAACTATCTTTAACTTCCTGGGCGTATGGAACGAGTTCTTTATGGCGCTGATATTCGCAAGCTCCGCAGATATGACCCCGGTCGGCGTAGGTCTTTTACAGATAGTAAACTCCATGAAATATACCGGAGATTACGGCGGGCTGTTCGCGGCGGTAGTCATTGTATTCCTGCCTACGTTCCTGCTTTATATCTTCCTGTCGGAAAAGATAATCGCAGGCGTTACCGGCGGCGGTGTCAAGGGCTGAGCCAGATATCATTTGTGCAGTGACAGCATAGAGCAGACCGGAGCTGCGGTGCAGGCAGCCCGGTCTGAAAAAAACAAAAAGGAGGATATCCGACAAATGAGCGAGATGAGAGGCAGAGTAACGATACCTACGGATGTGGATGTGATACCGGAAACACTGGAGCTGGCAGAGCGCTGGGGCGCGGATGCGGTGAGAGACTGTGACGGTACGGACTTCCCGGTCGAATTAAAGGATGCCGGGATGAAGGTCTATTCCACTTACTATACGACGAGAAAAGATAATGCGTGGGCAAAGGCAAACCCGGACGAGATACAGCAGATGTATGTGATGACGCCTTTTTATACGGCGACGGAGAGCACGCTGCGTATCCGTTTGATGAAGGGGCTGTACCCTGATATGCTGACGCCTAACTGCAGGGACGACATCAAGCGCTGGTGGGAGGTCGTTGACCGGACGAGCGGCGAGGTCGTGAACGCGTCCGACTGGACTTATGAAGATGAGAGCGGCGAAGTCGTGATAAAGAGCGAGCCGTTCCATGATTATACCGTAAGCTTTCTGGCATATATCATGTGGGACCCGGTGCATATGTACAATGCGGTCGTAAACGACTGGAAGGACGTGGAGCATCAGATAACCTTTGACGTGCGCCAGCCGAAGACCCACGCCTATACGATGGAGCGTCTGCGCAGGTTCATTGCAGACCATCCGTATGTGAACGTGCTGCGCTTTACGACATTTTTCCACCAGTTCACGCTCATGTTCGACGAGCTGGCACGGGAAAAATATGTGGACTGGTACGGCTATTCCGCTTCCGTAAGCCCCTATATCCTGGAGCAGTTTGAAAAAGAGGCGGGTTATCCGTTCCGTCCGGAATATATCATCGACCAGGGCTACTACAACAACCAGTACCGTATCCCGTCGAAGCAGTTCAAGGATTTTCAGGCGTTCCAGCGCCGCGAGGTGGCAAAGATAGCGAAAGAGATGGTCGATATCTGTCACGAGTGCGGCAGGGAAGCGATGATGTTTCTGGGTGACCACTGGATAGGCACGGAGCCTTTCATGGATGAATTTAAGTCCATCGGGCTGGATGCGGTTGTGGGAAGCGTCGGCAACGGTTCCACGCTGCGCCTGATCAGCGATATCGAGGGCGTAAAATATACCGAGGGGCGTCTGCTCCCCTACTTCTTCCCCGACACCTTCCACGAGGGCGGCGACCCTGTAAAAGAAGCGAAGGTAAACTGGGTGACGGCGCGCCGCGCGATACTGAGAAAGCCTATCGACCGCATCGGCTACGGCGGCTATTTAAAGCTGGCGAACGAGTTCCCGGATTTCGTGGAATACGTGGAATCCGTATGCGCGGAGTTCCGCGAGCTGTATGAAAACATCAGGGGGACGATCCCTTACTGCGTAAAGCGAGTTGCCGTATTGAACTGCTGGGGCAAAATGCGGGCATGGGGCAATCACATGGTCCATCACGCGATTTATTTCAAGCAGAATTATTCCTATTCCGGCATTATCGAAGCGCTGTCCGGCGCGCCCTTCGACGTGAAGTTCATCAGCTTCGAGGACATTCTGGAAAATAAGGATATTTTAAAGGATATCGACGTGCTGATAAACGTGGGCGATGCGGATACCGCTCAGACAGGCGGCGAATGGTGGTGCAACCCGGTCATTTCCTCCGCGGTGAAGGAATTCGTCTATAACGGAGGCGGATTCATCGGTGTCGGCGAGCCTACCGGACATCAGGCAAACGGACATTTCTTCCAGCTGGCAAACGTGCTCGGCGTGGAAGAGGAGCGCGATTTCACCCTCGGTTACGATAAGTACAACTGGGAGACGCACAGCCACTTCATCACCGAAGATGTGAAGGATAAGATAGATTTCGGCGAGAGAAGAAAATATATCTACGCGCTGGAGGGCACGCAGGTATTGGAGGCTGAGGACAAGGAAGTGCATCTGGCTGTCAATGAGTTCGGAAAGGGACGCAGCGTTTATATCAGCGGACTTCCGTACAGCTTTGAAAACAGCCGTCTGCTGTACCGTGCGATACTCTGGAGCACAGGGACGGAGGCGGACATCCACAGCTGGTTCTCCACGAACTACAATGTGGAAGTACACGCATATATCAAAAACGGCAAATACTGCGTTGTCAACAACACATACGAGCCTCAGTCCACGACTGTTTACCGTGGGGACGGAAGCAGCTTCGACCTGAATCTGGAGGCGAACCAGATAGTGTGGTACGAAATCTGAGAGGACAGGCTTGATATTTTAGGCGGGGTAATAAAATAAAAGCGAAAGAACGGGCAGGGAGAAATCCCTGCCCGGCTTGTTTTTTTCACGGTTGGATAATATAATGTTGAATATCGGGCGGGAGACTTCCCGCAGATGTGCGGTGATGTTTTTATAAACAACATGGACGGCATTTTTTGAATGGAGAAATAAAACGATGGTCAGGCTGGAAGAAATCGACCCCGGAAACTGGAGACCGGGACTGAAGGTATCCGAAGCGCAAAAGCCGTATGTATCCGACAGCGCGGGGCTGCTTGCGAGAGCCTATGCATACCGTAAAAGCCGGAGCAATGCCCTTGTAATCTATAATGATGAGATTCCCGTCGGCATGGCGTTGTATTATGATTTGGACGAGATGGAAGCATATGATTTCAGTCAGTTTTTTATTGATGAGCGCTATCAGCGAAATGGCTTTGGATTTGAAGCGGCGCGTCAGGTTTTGGAGCGGATGGAGCGCGACGGCAGATTTGATAAGGTATATCTGTGCTGCATTGACGGAAATGAAGCTGCGAAAAGAATGTATGAAAAGCTGGGCTTTTGTTTGAACGGAGACAGGGACGAGGATGAGGTTGTGATGGAAAAAATCTTCCGCTGATAAGAACACTTTTGGGGACAGAGGGATTAAAAATGAGGAAAAGACAGATGGATTTTCAGGAAACGGATGCGCCGGTACTGTTTGTTTTCGGACAGTCGAACGCGCATGGGAACGGAGCGAGGCTTCCGGAATCGGAAAAGATTACGGAGCCGCTTGCGAATGTATTCGGGCTGCACCGCAGATACAATCAGGCGTATGGCTTAAAAGACGTTGTGTGGAGCGGATTTGTTACGGAGGGGATGAATCTGGGCGAAACGCAGGACCACACCTATTGTCTGGCGGAGAGCTTTGCGAAGATATGGCAGAAAAAAACGGATGAGGGATGGAAGCTTCCGCCGCTGTATATCGTACAGATATCTATTGGGGCAATGGGTATCGCGGAGCATGAGAGGAACGGATGGAATATGTGGTGGAGGAATCGGACGCCGGTCATGATTCCCGGAGAGGGAGGCGTTGCAAATATTTCCCTATATCCCCTTGCGATAGAGATTATGACGCTTGTGATGAAGGACCTGAAAAACAGCGGAAAAACGCCCCGGATACTGGGGCTTCACTGGAATCAGTGGGAAACGGAGGCGGATACCGGAGGGGATTCCATTGTGAAAGCGGAAGAAAATTACAGGGAGCTGTTTTCCGGCTTCCGACGGGCTGCGGGCATTGCCTGTCCGATATGGCTGTATCGCCCGCTGAGCGATATCTACTGTAATCCTCCGGCGGTAAAAGCCCTGACGGAGCTGTTTGAAGAGCTGGTACGGTCGGGAGAGGATTATCATATGATAGACCTGACAAAATCGCCATACTGGAAGCCGGAGCGGCAGGATAAGGGGATTTTTCAGGAGGATATGGTACATTACAGCGGTCAGGTACAGAGATATTTTGCAGAGCTTATGGCAGAAGAGATATTCGGGGAAAACGGCTGACCCGGAGAAAATAAAAACCCCTCCTGCGCGGGCCGCGGGAGGGGCAGTGTCTGCTGATATCGATAAAATGTTTTAGGAGGGCATCCGTCTTGGGCGGGTGCTCATTCTGTATCTGCAAAAGTCTGCGTCTGAGCGCTTTCTGCTGTTTCAGTCGCTTCGCTTTCAGCTTCAGCCGTTGTCTCTGCTGACGTTTCAGCCGACTGCGTTTCTGGTGATTCAGCGGTCTGTGTCTCTGCAGCCTGACTTTCGGCAGTCTGTGTTTCCACTGTTTCTGCATCTGTTTCAGCCGACTGCGTTTCCGCTGTCTCTGTTGTCGTTTCAGCAGTCTGTGTCTCAGCAGTCTGTGTTTCGGTCGTCTCCGCCGGTTTCGGGTTGAAGTGGCGGTAGATGCCAAACGCTGCGCCGGCTGCGATGACTGCGATAAGGATATAGGAGCAGATACGGATCAGCTTTCTGCGCTTTTTCTGTTTTGCGATATTTTCCTTACGATGGGCTTTTTCCTGTTTGTAACGGTCTACTTTTTCCTGACTCATGATAAATACTTCCTCCATAGCCTTTTTGCAGGGATGGTACCTGCCTTTAAAAAATAAGTATACCGGGAAAATGTGTAGATTGTGTGTTCCGTCCCACATTTTCCCGGTATATTCCAAAGATATTTATAAAAGTGCGGTGCAGTAGATCACGGCGATAAGGATGCCGAGCAGTGCGCCTGCAAATACCTGAAGAGGCGTATGTCCGACAAACTCCTTTAATTTTTCTTCATAGGACAGAGGCTGTCCCATCTTTTCCCAGAACATTATCATTTCATTGAGCACCTGTGCCTGGATACCTGTTTCGCGGCGGACGCCTCTTGCGTCGTACATGACGATGATAGCGAGAATGGCGGAAATGGCAAATTCAAAGCTGCCGACTCCATACTGGAATCCTGCGGCTGTCGCGAGCGCGCATACGGTCGCAGAATGGGAGCTTGGCATGCCGCCGCTGCCGACGAGCCGTTCCGGGTCAAACTTCCGGTTGAGGAAAGTGTAGATGATCGTTTTGAGGATTTGGGCGACAAGCCATCCGGTGGCTGCCGCCATGAAAACAGTGTTGTGCAGTAAGTCGTTTAAAAATTCCATAAGTTCGCCCTCTTCCTTTGATATGGCGGGTAACATACCGCCGCCCCTTACTTGATTTTACCCGTTTTCGGAGGAAAATACAATGGGGGAATTCGACGGTACACTGACTGCAAAAAGAAAGGGCATTGCCAGAAACAGCGGATAAGCGTAGCGCAGATCAGATGCCACGGGAGTCGCGATCAGGAGAGTGAGCACCGTTCCGATAAAAGGCAGGTACAGGACGAGATGTTTTTTCTGTCCGTATAAAAGCTGGAAGGAAAACAGAAACAGCACTGCCCAGAAAAAAGCGCCGATGCTCCACAAAATGCCGTAAAGAGGGACGATATCGGTCAGCTTCAAAAGGATTTCGCTTATTTTTACGGGAAGCTGCCCGGGCAGCAGATGAGGCCATGACAGCCCGGCTTCGTTCGGGGATATGCCTTCGTTCGTGCGCAGTCCGGCGGGGGCGGGGAAATAGTAGCCCTTTGTCTGGTCGATAAACGCTTTTATATAATCCGCCGGATATTCCAGTCCGAGCTGTATCCAAAGCTTTCCATAATCTGCCGGGGCTTCGGTGATGGCATCCGCATTGTTATAGGTTACCAGCGCCTTGATCGGGTCGGAAATGGAAGGGTTGTAATAGTCCGGGATGAGGGAAGAATCGGTTACTACGCGGTCGATGAGCGTTTCCTGCTCCTGTGTGAGGGGACGGCCTTCGGTAACCACACGGGCAACCTGCTGGAGCGGGATGGAAAGCGATTCCGTAAAGCTGGGATGTTCTACTTCGAAAGCGTCCGATACAGGTCCCTTTGCCAGAACAGCCAGAATGAGGATGGAAAGCTGCAGGGGCAGCATGAGCTTTAGCTGTTTTCGGAAGGCAATGAGCAGAAAAGGCAGGGTGAACAGGAAAATATACAAGCCGTTGGAACGCATCATGCAGACCGACCAGCCGGAAAGAAAGCATCCCAGAAGGAGTTTCCAGTCGCCGAAAAAGGACACAGAAGTACTTTTTTTGAGCATCTGGAAGACCGTCAGCACATAGAGCAGGACGAATGCCGAAAAAAGCACGTCCTTCCACATGGTGACCGCAAAGATGCCGTTGTAGGGGATGAGTCCCCAGAAAAGAAAGGCGGCAGCGAGCACCCAGCGTTTTGAACCGGAGCTTGCCAGGACAGAGAGGCAGCAGGTTTCTGTGGCGGCGAGGGTGAGCATCTGGAAAACGGTATAACAGGCGATGCCGGCATTGACGCTCTCGGTGAGCCCGAAGCCGATGTGATAAAACAGAGAAAACAGCAGCGTGTGGGCGACGGGATGGTGACTGGAAAAAGGTTTTTGTCCCGTTGCCTGTAAAAACTGGCTGATGCTGTCCGGCGTCATAACGCCGGGATAGTTATAGAGAAACCAGAAAAGCCAGCAGAAGAGCAGAGCGAAAAAGCACAGAAGCTTTTGCCTGCGGGAAAGCGGACGGGCGTTTTGGGCAAGGGAGAGCTTTTCAAACAGGAAAAATCCCAGACGGCAGCAGGCAAGAAACAGCGCGAACAGACCGATGAGGGAGCCGGTAAAAAAGCCAAGACGAAACAGAGTGCTGTCAAAACTGCCCGCCATTTTTTCGTATGCGCCGGCAGTATAAAAGAGTGTATACAACACTGCGAGCGTGCGGCAGACTGCATGAAAGTGCTTCGGCAGGGTGCGGGAGTGCAGGAGCTTTTGCGTAAAAAGAAACAGCAGAAACGCTGCGCCAAACAGGATGACGGATAAAATATCCGCAGGGGAAATGCCCCCCAGCACACACAGGGAAAACGCTGCAAAAAATGCCTGAACGACGCTGGCAAGCGCCGGAAAATATCGTGATGTCATGAAGTGCCTCCTTGTATCAAATCATTTCTATCATCATTTTAGTGGCGCAGAACAGAATTTGCAAGCGCAGCGTTTTAAAAGGCAGCGGTTCCGTTATTGTTTACGACAGCCTCAAACGGTTCAACCGGTTGCAATCCCCTCTGGCGCATGGTATATTTTTGTTACCATTTACAGACAGGGAAAGGAAAAAATATACGATGTTGATGATATTGCTCCAATGGTGTTATTTTGTGCCGGTAGCGTTTTTGACGGGCTTTGCGGCAGTGACCCTTGTCTGCCGGCTCTGTGCGGGATGGACAAAAAGGGACGGATACCGGGTGCGTTCCGGCGTTTCCTATATGATGGCGGGGCTCCTTGTGCTGAATGTATATGCGGAGTATTTCAGCCTTTTTTGCGGCGTGGGATTGCTGGCGAACATCCCTGTGATACTGTTTTGCATCGGGACAGGTATCGTGCTCAGAAAGCCGATTGCAGGATTTTTCCGGGAAAAGGCGGCAGAAACAGGAAAAGGGCAGTGGATTTTATATGCCTTTCTGACGCTTTTATTCGCGTATGGATCATCGCGGGGATATATGCATTATGACACGGGCCTGTATCATGCGCAGGCGATACGCTGGATAGAGGAATACGGAGTGGTTCCGGGGCTGGCGAACCTGCACAGCAGATTCGGCTACAACAGCGGGGCGTTTGCTCTCTGCGCCCTGTTTGGGGGCGGAGGGCTCATGAAATACCCGATGCATTGCGTGGCGGGATTTTTTGCACTGCTGTGCGCGGTCAAATGCACCGGGCTTTTGACGCTTCCGGCGAGAAAAAGAGTGCGGGTATCGGATTTCTTGTATGCAGGATGTATTTTCTATCTGGTGGCGGTATTCCGGGAGCTGGTATCCCCGGCATCAGACTATTTTGCGATGCTGATATTGTTCTGGGCGGTTATGACATGGGTCGAGCTGTGGGAGGGGGAGGAAAAAGAAATCCTTCCCTACGCATTTCTGAGTCTGTATCTCGTATATGCGGCGACGGTCAAGCTTTCCACTGCGGTGCTTTTGCTGTTGGCGCTTTATCCGGCGGCGCGGCTTTTGAAAGAAAAAAGATGGAAGCAGACCGCTCTGTTTATCGGGCTTGGCATTGTGATAGCCCTGCCATATCTGATCCGCAACGTTGTTATTTCCGGCTGGCTGTTTTATCCATTTACCTTTTTTGATTGGTTTGATGTGGACTGGAAAATCTCAAAGGGATATGCGGATAGTGATGCAAAGGAAATACGTGCTTATGCGATGGAGATTTTTGACGTGTATCAGCTGGAGCAGCCGTTTTCCCGGTGGTTTCCGAACTGGTTTAAGAGTCAGGCGGGACTGGACAGGATTCTTGTGTTTGCCGGCTGGGCGGCAGTGCCTGTGAGTGCAGCTTTGGCGGTATACAGCGTGTGTAAGGGACTATGCGAAGGGAAAAAAGCGAATGTGCGAAAAGGAGCGGGCATAGCGCAGAATGCGGAAAAAGCAATGGTGTTAAAGCCCGTGGGAATGGAGTATTTCAGCTTTGCGCTCCTGCAGGCTGCTGCTGCGCTCGGATTTTTCTTTTGGCAGTTCGGCGCACCGCTCGTACGGTACGGATATTTTTATGTGCTTTTTCTGCCGCTGACAGCATTTGGCAGTCTGTATGTGATGGCACAGGGGGCTGGAGCGGCGAAGATAAGCCGTCAGACCGTGCTTTACAGGGTATTTGTGGGATTGCTGGTAGCTTTTTTGCTTTATAAGGGGTATAATCTGATACAGATGACAGCAGAGCTTGGCAGACAGCCTTATTATATCTATCAGCAGGATTATGTGGACAGTCCTGCTGAAACGTATGAGGTGGACGGGGTAACGATCTATGTCCCCACAGACCGGGGACAGATAGGCTACAACAAATTTCCCTCGTCCCCTATCGTGCAAAAAATAGAGCTGCGGGACGGCACATTGGAGTCGGGATTCCGGCAGCGCAGATAGCATTTGAAAGGAATCGGAAGCATGAAAACATATGGCGTGATCATGGCCGGCGGCGGCGGGACGCGGTTTTGGCCGCTCAGCACAAAGGCGGAACCGAAGCAGTTTTTAAATCTGTCGGGCAGGGATATTCTGGTAAATGAGACGATAGACCGCCAGCATGACCTGATGGAAAAAGAAGATATTTTTATTGTGACGAATGAGAGTCAGGCGCAGCTGATGCTGGAGCGCACGATGGGGCGCGTGGCAAAGGATCATATTCTTGCAGAGCCTGCGGCGCGCAATACGGCGGCGTGTATCGGTTATGCGGCGATGGAGATACTTCACAAATACGGTGACGGCGTGATGTGCATTTTTGCGGCAGACGCCTATATCCGTGACGAAAAGGAATATACCCGTGTGATGAAGGAAGCGATACAGGCAGTCGAGGAGACAGACGCGCTTGTGACGGTCGGCATCTGTCCGACCTTTCCCTCTACAGGATATGGCTATATCAGGAGCGTGGAAGAGCCTGGAAAGACGTGGCGCAGGGTGGAGGAATTTGTGGAAAAGCCTGATCTCGTGACAGCGAAGGGCTATGTGGATGCGGGCTGCTATGCGTGGAACAGCGGCATGTTCATCTGGAAGGCATCTACAATACTGCGATATTTTAAAGAGCTCCTTCCTGATGTATACGGCTGTCTGGAGCAGATAGGACAGGCAATGGGGACGGACCGGGAGCAGGAGGTGCTTCACGAGGTTTATCCTGTGATTCCCAGGATTTCCGTGGATTACGGTATCATGGAGCGGGCAAAAGGAGTGCTTATGCTGGAAGGCGATTTTGGCTGGAATGATGTGGGAAGCTGGGATACGCTGGATGCGGTGAGAAAACGGGATGACGCCGGCAATATCTCTGAAGGGGATACACTCCTTATCGATGCGAAAAACTGTGTTGTGTATGGCACGGACAAGCTGGTGTGCGCGATAGGCACAGAGGAGCTTGTGATAGTGGAAGGAAAGAACTCGATTCTTGTCTGTCCGGTAAGTCAGGCGCAGCGCGTGAAGGAAGCGGTCGAGGCGCTGGAGGAGCAGGGAAGGACAGAGCGGCTGTAAGCCGGAGAAGTTCTTCTTTCCGGGAGCGCGGTGCAAAATTTCTCGAAAAATCTCGGAATTTCACGATGGCTTTTTATATGCAGTCAATCCTTTGGGTGATATGATAAAAAGTGACAGAAAAACAGCATGACGCGATTTTTGCGGCGCATGCTTTCTGCCACAAAAATGTCGCCTGGCGGCGGAAATGAGGGTATTATGACTGTAGAAATGGAAAGCATGCTGGAAAGAGATGTTTCGGAATTTATGCTGGAGCTGGGAATACCGGCTCATTTGAGAGGATATTACTATTTAAGGGAGGCGGTCATTCTGTCCGTCTCTGATATGGAACTGGTGGGAAGCGTTACAAAGCTTTTATATCCGGTGATAGCGCGCAGATACAAAACGACGCTTCAAAGGGTGGAGCGCGCGATACGCAATGCGATAGAGGTATCGTGGGAGCGGGGCAATACGGATGTGTTTGAGGAGCTTTTCGGGTTCAGCCGTCTGGCGGGATCGGCGCGGCCTACCAACAGTGAATACATAGCGAGGATAGCGGACAGAGTCCGCATGGAGAGGAATTAAATGTTATTAAGCGTAATCGTACCCTGTTATAATGAAGAGGAAAATGTGCCCATTTTCTATGAAGAAATGATGAAAAATTCAGATTTTCTGGAAAGGGAGGGGCTGGATCTGGAAATCATCTATATTGATGACGGATCGAAGGACGCTACGGCCGCAGAGGTAAAAAAGCTGCACGAGAAGGACGGGAGAGTCCATCTGGTATCATTTTCGAGAAATTTCGGCAAGGAGGCAGGTATCTATGCCGGATTCCGGAAGTCAAAGGGAGATTATGTGGTAATGATGGATGTGGACCTGCAGGACCCGCCTTCGCTGCTGCCGGAGATGTTTTCCTATATCAAACAGGGCTATGACAGCGTGGCGACCCGTCGCGTGACACGAAAGGGAGAACCGCCGATACGGTCGTTTTTTGCGAGAATGTTTTATAAGCTGATGAACAAAATATCCAAGACGGAGATAGTGGACGGGGCGAGGGATTACCGGCTGATGACCCGTCAGGTCGTGGACGCTATCTTATCGATGTGCGAATACAATCGCTTTACGAAGGGGATATTCGGCTGGGTCGGCTATGAAACAAAATGGCTGGAATATGAAAATGTAGAGCGAACCCACGGTGAGACGAAGTGGAATTTCTGGAAGCTGTTTTTATATTCGCTGGATGGGATAACCGCATTTTCCACAGTGCCGCTGGCGATATCGTCGGTGATGGGTGTTGTATTTTGTGCGGCGGCTTTTATCGCGATAATTGCCCTTATCATTAAAAATCTCATCTATCATGACCCGGTGGCAGGCTGGCCGTCGCTTGTATGTATTATTTTGCTGGTGTCCGGCATACAGCTTTTCTGTGTGGGGATACTGGGACAGTATTTGTCAAAGACTTATATGGAAGTGAAAAACAGACCTATTTATCTGGTAAAGGAAGAACTGTGACATGAAGCGTGACGGAATGATCAGCATTGTGATGCCGGTTTACAATGCGGAGGCGTATCTGGAGGCTTCCGTACAGAGCGTGCTGGGGCAGACCTATGAGGACTGGGAGCTTTTGCTGACGGACGACCATTCCACGGACAAAAGCGCTGCGATGGCAAAAAGGCTTGCGGCACAGGACAGCCGTATCCGGGTGCTTGCCCAGAAGGACGGGATAAAAGGCGCAGCGAATGCGAGGAATTTAGGAACGAGTCAGGCGCAGGGACGTTATCTCTGTTTTCTGGATGCGGACGATGTGTGGAGGCCGGACAAGCTGGAAAAAGAATTTGAATTTTTGAAGCGGACCGGGGCAGCGTTTGTCTTTTCGGGATATGAATTCGGAGATGAAAATGCGGTCGGAACGGGGAAAGTCGTGCGCGTGCCTGAGCGACTGGATTATCGGGAGGCGCTGTCCAGAACTGTGATATTTACGAGTACGGTGCTGTTCGACCGGGAGAAGCTTTCAGATGAACTTCTCGTGATGCCGGACGTGCCAAGCGAGGATACGGCGATGTGGTGGCAGATACTGCGCGCAGGGAATACAGCGTTCGGGCTGAATGAAAATCTGGTTATCTACCGCAGACCGAAAAAGTCGCTCTCATCCAATAAGGCAAAGGCGCTCAAGCGGATATGGGGGCTTTACCGGAAACAGGAAGGACTTTCTGTTATAAAGAGCGCGTGGTATTTCTGCTTTTGGGCTGTGCGGGCGACGCTGCGGCGTATCTGAAGGGCTATTGTTTTAACGGAGGAACACATGAGAAAAAAAGATTCTGCCAAACGGCTGATCATACTGGTGCTGGGAATTTTGGGACTGTGTGCGCTGACAGGATTTTATGTGCATGACTGGTTTACTTATTATTATCATCATATTTACTGGAAAACGGAAAACAGGTTTAATTTTAACGGACATCTGCTGATGGTGGCGCTGTACTTTGTGCTGTTGTTTTTCTTTTCCAACACCTACGGGGCGTTGAAAATAGGATATTTAAAACCGCTCGATATTTTTTTATCGCAGCTTTTTGCACTCCTGTGCGTAAATGTCATCTCCTATGCGCAGCTTTCCCTGATGTACGGCTGGTTTCTGATAGGCGGCCAGCATATGATCGCGATGACGGTATATCAGGTCATTTTTGCGGGAATCTGGGGATGGCTATGCAATCTTATCTATCGCAGGGCATTCCCGCCGCGGAGGCTGCTGCTGATACACGGGGAGCGTCCGGTGGAGGATATTCTGCGTAAGTTTGCGAGCCGTCAGGATAAATACCGGGTGGAGCGGTGCATGAATATCAAGGAGGGCTATGAAGCGATAATCGCCGCTGTGGCGGAGTATGATGCGGTCGTTCTCTGGGATATCCACACAAAAGACAGGAACGTGCTGCTGAAATATTGTTACAGCCGTTCTATCCGTGTGTATATGATGCCGAAGATACCCGACGTGCTTATAAAGGGCAGCGAGCAGCTTCATCTGTTCGATACGCCCATCCTTTTGACGAGGGAATATGCGCTGAATATTGAGCAGCGGATAGCCAAACGGGTGATAGACATTTTGTGCGCGCTCATACTGATCGTTCTGTCGTCGCCGTTCATGCTCATCACGGCAATCGTTATCAAGCTTTATGACGGCGGTCCCGTGCTGTACAAGCAGATACGCTGTACGAGGGATGCGAAGGAATTTCAGATTTTAAAGTTCAGGAGCATGAAGGTGGATGCGGAAAAAGATGGCGTGGCGCGGCTGGCTGCAAAAAACGATTCCCGCATCACTCCGGTCGGGAAATTTATCCGGGCAGTCCGTATTGATGAGCTGCCTCAGCTTTTTAATATTTTAAAGGGAGAGATGTCCTTTATCGGGCCCAGACCCGAGCGCCCTGAGATAATCCGGGAATATATGGAGGAGATGCCTGAATTTGCATACCGGATGAAGGTAAAGGCGGGTCTTGCCGGCTACGCGCAGGTATATGGGAAATATAATACGACGCCTTATGACAAGCTCAAGCTCGACCTTTTTTATATCGAAAATTATTCTGTGTGGCTGGATTTGAAGCTGATGCTTTTAACGCTCAAGATTTTGTTTACACCGGACAGCACGGAGGGTGTTGATGAGAAGCAGGTAACGGCGATGAAAAAACAGGCGCGCGAGGAGGAATAAGTATTGAAACCTGTAAGAGACGAAGGATTCTGGCGGGAGGGCATGGACGAAAAGCGCTTTGCCCTCTGGTTCATCAACAAAATAGGGATTTTAATGGCGGCAGCTTTCGCTGGCGCTCTTTTTGCAGGAGGGATTTATCTGCTTGTCCGGTCGCTTACGGCAGGACCGGAGCAGTATCGGGCGGAGGTTATGTATTCTATCGTTTATGATATCCATGAGGACGATGAGGTGTTGAAGGATTTTGTAAACGAATACAATGCCTATACATGGGGCGATATGATGCGTTCCGACCGGGTCATGGAAGAGGTGCTCCCGCTTCTTCCGGATACGGAAAGGAGTGTGATAGAGGAGTCCGTCAGTACGGAGATCGTTTCTGATCCCCAGTTCCTGACGGCATATTTTACGACAGAGGACGGCGATCTTTCCAATCGGATAGCGGCTGCATATAATCAGGCGATGACGGTTTTCGGACAGACGATGAAGGATCGGGGGCTTACGGCGATAGAGGTGTGGAAGGCGGTTCCGGCCCGGCCCGTCGAGATAGAGAATAAAGTGTGGAATGCAGTGATACTGGGGCTTATTCTGGGAATTTTTGCGGGTATTGTCGGGCTTTGCATTCGTTATGTATTGGACGATACCCTTCTTTTGGCTGAGGATGTAAAAAAATGCAGTAAGCTTCCGATGTACGGCTATCGCACAAGGAGGATGGACATCCGGTGGGAAACACTTTTAAACCAGAATCTGACGCGCTGTGGGGAAAAGACCGGATTTTGCGAGGTGAAGCTGGAGGATATCCTCTTTGCGAGGGTGGATTATGATAAGCTTCGGAAGCTTCCGGTGCTTATCACGGCGGAGTGGGGGACTGCGAAGAGGAGTCAGCTCTTATTTGCAACAGAGCAGCTTTCCCTGCAGGATGTGGACGTGGCGGGCGTTATTCTGGAGGAGGTTGACGAAACGTTTTTAAGGCTCTACTACGGACGGGGCGGGAAGGAGGAGCAGGGATGAAGCTGCAGATTCTTGTTTCCGCGTTAAAGCAGGATGTAAGGCAGCTGGCACAGCGCATGAGGCTGCCTGCGGATACGATACTGATAGACCAGTGTGATGAAAACCGCTACGAGGAATGGGAACAGGACGGCGTAAGCGTGCGCTGCTGGCATTTTGCAGAGCGGGGCGTGGGGCTTTCCAGAAATAATGCTCTCCTGCGGGCGGACGGCGATATCGCCCTGTTTTCAGACGAGGATATTGTCTATGATGAAGGCGCGGCGGAAAGGATATTGAGAGCCTTTGAACAGCATCCGGAGGCGGATATGCTCCTGTTTAATGTGCGTGTGCAGGAAAGCCGCAGAACATACTGGACAGACAGCTTTCACCGGGTACGCTGGTACAACAGCGGGCGTTATCCGGCTTACAGCATTGCGGTTCGGACACGGAGGATGCAGGAAAAGAACCTGACCTATTCGCTCTTTTTCGGGGGCGGGGCAAAATATGCCAACGGTGAGGACAGCCTGTTTTTACATGATTCTTTAAAGGCGGGGCTTAAGATTTACGCTGTGCCGGAGGAGATAGGCGAGGAAAAGCCGCGTCCGTCTACCTGGTTTTTTGGCTATGACGAGAGATTTTTCCATGACAGGGGCGTGCTCTATCATGAGCTCTACGGCGCGCTGGCGGGGCTGATGGGCTTTCGGTTTCTGCATAAGATGAAAGGAAATCTGAAGGAGCTGTCCGCTCAGGACGCCAAAAAAGCGCTGTTTTCCGGCATCAGGGATGCAAAGGGAGGGCTGTGAATGGCGTTTTATTTCGGGGTCGCAGCGCTTACGACCGCGCTGGCAATGTTGGTGGAAGGCAGGAGGCGGATGCATGCGGGCGGCGGAATGCTTTCCCGGAGGCGGATGTTGGACTATGTGTGTCTGTCTGCGCTTTTTATTATTCTGGCGGGGCTGGCAGGATTGAGGATAGAGGTCGGCAACGATTACGGAAAATATGTGGAAAATTTTCATGAGATATGGGCAGGAACGGACAGCGCCTATGTGGTGACGGAAATCGGCTTTAATATTGTCGTATGGATTATATATACGCTGTCAGGCTATGAAAATTATCTGCTCGTATTTGCGCTTTTCGGGGCGGGAACGGCGTTTTTTTTCTTAAAGGCGATGGACGATGAGAGCGTGGATTTTGGCGTGAGCTTTATGATGTTCATGCTGCTCGGCATATATTTCAGAACGTTCACGACGGTGCGCTATTATTTTGCGCTGTCTGTGGCACTTTACAGTATCCGGTTTCTCAGGCGCAGGCAGTACGGCGGCTTTTGCCTGTGGATCGTGTTCGCGGCGCTGTTTCATAAGTCAGTGCTGCTGGTCATTCCGCTCTATATACTGGCACATCTGAAATGGAAGAGCTGGTTTGCATGGGCGCTGGCAGCTGTCGGGGCTTTTGCCTTTTTGTTTCAGCGGCCGATCCTGGAGCTGGCTTTGAAGATATACCCTACCTACAGGGACACAGTTTATTTATCTCAGGATATCGGGTTAAGAGCGAATGCAGCGGGGATATTCCGGTGTGTGCTCGTCTTTTTGCTGGCGCTTGCCTGCGGAAAGGAGAGCCGGGAGGATGAGGAAAACCGGTTTTATTTAAAGCTTAATTTTCTTGGACTGCTGGCATATACCGGCGGCTCTTTTCTGCCGCTGGTGTCACGTATCGCCTATTATGCAGTAACGCCGCAGCTGTTTCTCGTACCGGGGCTGCTTGCGGGTGTAAAAGACGAAAGACGCAGAAAAGCGCTGAAAGGATTGGTGTTTGCGATATGCCTGCTGTATTTTTTCTGGTTCTTAAAAACGGCGTCGGGCGGCGGGATTCGGGTGCTGCCTTATAAAACGTGGATTTTTACAGATAAGGAGTGGATAAATGGCGCAGATTTCTTTTAGCATCGTAGTCGTATGCTTAAATGCGGGGGAGAAGCTTTTGCCGACGGTACAGAGCATACTGGACCAGTGGTACGGAAATTATGAGATCATCGTAAAGGATGGCGGATCGTCGGACGGCAGCCTGGAGCAGCTTCCGGCGGACAGCCGGATAAAAGTGTCAGTAAAGCCGGATAAAGGAATTTATGACGGGATGAATCAGGCCCTGGAGCAGGTGACCGGGCAGTATGTGCTGTTTTTAAACTGCGGAGATCATTTTCACGATAGCCGGGTACTCGCAAGAATGGCGGATGTGATAGAGCGGAAGAGAGGGAGCCTGGGCGGCAGGAAAAAGTTTGCGGATGAGTCTGCAGGCATCGCCTATAAGGAGCGGGAACGGATTTTTTACGGCAATCAGTACAGGCTGGATACTCAAAGCGTGATATATTCTGCGCCGGAGGTGAATGATTTTACCTGTTACCGCAATGTGCCCTGTCATCAGGTGTGCTTTTATGATGCAAGGCTGTTTGAAAAGCGCGGCTATGATACAAAATATAAGGTGCGGGCGGATTATGAGCATTTCCTGTACTGTATTTATGAAAGAAAAGCGGAAGCGGTGTATACAGAGCTTCTGGTTGCGGACTACGAAGGCGGCGGATTTTCGGAGACGAAGGAAAACCGGCGTGTTTCGGAACAGGAGCATGAGGAGATAACGAAGCGGTATCTGGGACGTGAAAAGGTACTGCGCTATAAAGCGGTCATGCTGCTGACACTGCAGCCCGTACGGACGAAGCTGGCGGAGAGCGAGAAGTATGCGGGCACTTACAATAAGGTAAAGACCGGTATTTACAAGCTGCTCAAAGGGAAGAAGTGAGATGATGAAGGTATTATGGGTTTGCAATATCATGCTGCCTGCCGTTGCCGAGGCGCTGGGGCGGGAATACAGTGTGCGTGAAGGATGGCTTTCCGGTGCGCTCGGCAGATATCTGGAAGAGAAAAAAACGGAGCTGGAGCTGGGCATATGTTTTCCGGTTGCAAAGGATGAGGAACCGTTCTGTGGAGAGCTTTTGCTCGGCAAAAACGGAAAAAAAGTAAAATGCTATGGTTTTCAGGAGGATTTGGAGCGGCCTGAGCTGTATGATGGGGCGTTGGAGCCTGCATTTGAGCGTATTTTAAAGGACTTTGCTCCGGATATGGTGCATCTGTTCGGAACGGAATTCCCTCACGGATATGCATGCGCCAAGGTATGGAACCGCCCGGATCGTACGCTGACCGGACTGCAGGGACTGTGTATCGCCTGTGCGGAAAATTATATGGCGGATCTTCCGGAGTCCGTGCAGAGCGGACGTACTCTCCGGGACATTTTAAAGAAGGACAGTATCCGGCAGCAGCAGGAGAAGTTTTACCGCCGTGCCGTCTGGGAAGAAAGGCAGCTTTGTCTGTCCGGTCACGTTACGGGACGGACAGAGTTCGATAAAACGATAAGTCTTGGTATCAATCCGGAAACAGTCTATCATAAAATGAAGGAGACGATGCGTTCTCAGTTTTATGAAGGAAGCTGGAAAGCGGAGGATTGTCACAGAGGAGAGATTTTTTTGAGCCAGGGAGATTACCCGCTGAAGGGCTTTCATTATTTATTGCAGGCAATGAAGGAAATCCTGCAAAAGTGTCCGGAAGCCCATATCAAAACGGCAGGAAACAGTATCCTCGGAATGAACGGAATAAAGAGTAGGATAAAGATTCCGGCATATGGAAGATATCTGAGACGGCTGATAAAGGAAAACGGGCTGGAAGGAAAGGTGCGCGTCCTCGGGAAGCTTTCGGCGGAGGAGATGAAGGCGGAATATCTTTCGGCAAATGTGTTTGTCTGTCCGTCTGCGGTGGAAAATTCTCCGAATTCGGTGGCAGAGGCGCAGCTTTTGGGCGTGCCGGTGGCAGCAAGCTGCGCAGGAGGGATTCCCGATGTGATAGAGGACGGCGTGAGCGGACTTTTATTTGAAAAAGGGGATGTACACGGGATGGCGGAGCAGGTGTGCCGCATTCTGACGGACGATATGTTTACAGGAAAGCTTTCGGAAACGGAGCAAAAGGCGGCGGCAGAGCAGTACAACGGAGATGAAAATTACCGCAGGCTGCTGGAAATTTACAGGGAGATCGTGTGATGTCCCGGGATGAGGGAGAGCATGAGGGCAGTTTTTATATCGAATTTTATCAATCATCATCAGATACCGTTTTCAAAGGCGCTGTATGAGCGGCTGGGGGCTGATTACCATTTCATCCAGACCGAAAGGATGGATGAGGAAAGGCTTCAGATGGGATGGGGGCTGGATGCGGACGCGCTTCCTTATGTGATAAACGCATGGGAGGAAGAGAAGCGCTGCAGGGAGCTGATAGATACGGCGGATTTGGTATTCGCAGGCTGGACGGAGCGGACGGATCTGTTTTTGCCCCGGATGGAGGCAGGAAAGCTGACGTTTCGGGTGAGCGAGCGTATTTATCGTGAAGGACAGTGGAAAGCGCTTTCTCCCCGCGGGCTTCCGGCAAAATATAAGGAACATATCCGTTTCCGTAAAAAGCCCGTGTGGCTTTTATGCTGCGGCGCATATGTGGCGTCAGATTTTTCACTCATACATGCCTACCCCGGAAAGATGCTGCAGTTTGGCTATTTTCCGGAGACGCTGCGCTATCCTCTGGAAAGTCTGTTTGAAAAGAAGAAGTCGGACAGGCTGGAGCTGGTATGGGCCGGGCGCATGATATCATTAAAGCATCCGGAGTTTGCGGTACGGGCAGCGGCTTTTTTAAAAAAGAAGGGCTGTCGCTTCCGGCTGCATATGGTCGGCGGCGGAACGATGGAAGAAGAGCTGAAAAAAAGCGTGCAGGAAAACGGGTTGGAGCAGGATGTGATATTTTACGGCTTCCAGCGGCCGGAACGGGTGCGTGATGTGATGGAGCGCTGTCATGTGCATTTGTTTACGAGTAATTATCTGGAAGGATGGGGCGCTGTGATCAGCGAGGCGATGAACAGCGGCTGCTGCGTTGTGAGCAATGCAGAGACAGGAGCTGCGCCGTTCCTGATCAAAGACGGTAAAAACGGTCTTGTTTACAACAGGGAGTATGAAGAGTTTGAAAAAAAGCTGGAAATCCTGATTGCAGACCCGGGTGCAGCAGAGCGGATGGGAAGGGAGGCGTACCATACGATAGCAGGGGAATGGAACGCAGACTGTGCGGCGCAGCGGTGTCTTGACTTTTATGAAGGCTGGAAGTCAGGAACGATTATGCTGCCGGAGAGCGGGCCGCTGGCGAAAGCGCCGAAGCTTTCCGCACGTTGGAAATATGACGAAGGAAGGCTTGACGGATGAGAGAACAGACGCTGATAAGTGTGATAGTACCTGTATACAATATTTTGGATTGCCTGGAAAGATGCGTGAAAAGTATCTGCGGACAGACATGGGAAAATCTGGAGATTTTGCTGGTGGACGACGGTTCTTCAGACGGGACGGAAAAGCTGTGCGACGAACTGGCGCAAAAGGACGGGCGCATCCGTGTCTTTCATAAAGAAAACGGAGGTTCTTCCTCTGCGAGAAATCTTGGGATACAGGAGGCGAGAGGAGAATGGATCGGCTTTGTGGACAGCGACGACTGGATAGAGCCGCAGATGTATGAGCGGCTGTTAAAGGCGGCGGTTTTATCAGGCGTTCCCATCGCTCAGGCGTCACGGGATGAAATAGACGAAACGGGAGAACGTCGGCCGGATGTATGTGTGCCTCCAAAGGAGGAGGTGACGCGGAGTGCGGAGGAGTTTTTGAGGACGCTGCTTCTGCACGAGGGCGACTGCTCATTTTGTACAAAACTCGTAAAAAAGGAGCTGTTCCGGGGCAGGATATTCCCGGAAGGGCGGCTCAATGAGGATTTTTATCTGCTCGTGGATATGTTGGGGACAGGCGCGCCGGTACATATCGTGCCGGAGCAGATGTATCACGTTTTTTACCGGACGGGAAGTAATACGCGAAGAAAAGATAAGAACGATTTTTCCAGAGTATTTGTGGATATTGTGGATAATGCGGACTTTATAGAGGGGCTTGTGGGGAAAAACTATCCGTCGCTTCAAAAAGAGGCGGTCCGGTTCGGGCTGTTCCAACGGCTGGATTATCTGCTTCATATACCGGTGGCGATGATGACAGGCACGGACGGGTTTTACCGGAATGTGAAACGTTATCTGCGCTCTCACATAAAGGATACGCTTACGAATCCATATCTGACAAAGAAAAACAGGATATATCTGCTGCTTCTGACAGCGGCGCCAAAAACAGTGCGGCGGGTGCATGGCTGGAAGATGAAGGCAGCAGGGCAGGAATGAAATGAAAAGGGTGCCGTTTTCGGCACCCTTATTTTGCATATGGACTTTATCGGACGAAGCCGGATTATTTGATAGGCTTTGCGCCTGCCTTTTCCTGAAGCTTCTCGATATTGCGTTTGAACCAGCCCTTTTTCTTGGTGTTCTGCGGCTGGGGAAGGCTTCCGTGGAGAGCCTTGACGTTGGTCAGGTAAATACCGCTGACGGTCGCTTTGACTTCTTTCTTTACAGGTACGATGTCGAAAATCTTCTCATCGCATACGAGCGTCATGATCTGCGGACCAATCTTTGCCTTGACGATGGGAAGCTTGGAGCGGCGCATGAGCTTCGGCGTGCTGTCGATGACCATCTGCGGCAGGCCGGCTTCCTTTATCCTCATCTTCTTTTTGTCGATAACAAGCATTGTCACTGTCTGCTTATAGGTTTGGATCTGCTGTTCCTGTTCTGCCTGCTTCTTCTGCATCTTATTGCCCAGAAAATAAAGGACGGCAAAGATGGCGACGAGAACGACAAGGACCACGATCAGTGCGATAACCCAGGGTTTCATGGTGCTGTTCCTCCTCTGATTCCGATTAAAATAGCAGCTTTCCAGATTAAAAGCTGAAACTATTACTATCTTAGCAGAATTTGCCGTATTGTACAAGGAGTTTTATTGCAGATTCAGGGGCGGTAGGGTATAATGCTGTTTACTGACTTGCCGATGACAATAACATATCGGAAAATAAATTGCCGGCAGGAGACGGGAGGACGGATATGGGATTATGGAATGAGATATGGATGTATATACGTGATGCGGCAGTGTTTGTCGTCGACCATATGCTGATATTGAATTTTATCCTGTCTATCATCATTATTTTTTTCCAGCGTAAAGAGCCGAAGTCCGCGTGGGCCTGGCTGCTCGTGCTGAACGTGATCCCGGGCGTTGGATTTTTATTGTATCTTCTGGCGGGAACGGATATGCACAAGCGCAGGATGTTCAAGATAAAGGGGATAGAAGAGCAGGTGAACGAAGCGGTACGGCGGCAGGAATACAGTGTGAGGAGCCGTGAGCTGGAACAGAAGGCGCCTGAGATGAAGGAATTTTCGGATTTGGTGTTTTTTAATCTGCAAAGCGCCGGGGCGGTGCTCTCCGGTGACAATGATGTGCAGATATTTACGGATGGAAATGACAAGTTTGATGCCCTTTTAGAGGATATCCGAAGCGCGCAGAGCTATATTTTCCTGCAGTATTATATTATTAAGAACGATCTTCTTTTTAACCGGATAAAGGATGTGCTCGTGGAAAAAGCGGCGTCAGGCGTAGAAGTACGGATATTGTATGATGCGATGGGATGCCGCAGCGTGCGGAAAAGCTACTGGAAAGAGGTAGAGGCGGCTGGGATCAAGACCGCGGTCTTTTTTCCTGCGCTGTTCGGGCAGCTGAATTTACGCGTTAATTACAGAAACCACAGGAAGATAGTTGTGATAGACGGGCGCGTGGGTTATGTGGGCGGCTTTAACATCGGAAAAGAGTATATCGGGCTTGACCCGAAGTTCGGTCACTGGAGGGACACGCATCTTCGGATATGCGGCAGCGCCGTGGGCGGGCTTTTAATGCGCTACATTCAGGACTGGGATTATGCCGCGCGGGAGAATCTGTTTGCGGACCCGAAATATTTTGTTCCCCATGATGAAAAGCCGGGCACATCGAAGATTCAGATAGTGTCCAGCGGGCCGGACTGCGTTTCCCAGAACATCAGGGACAATTACCTCCGCCTGATACATAAGGCGAAAAAGCGCATCTATATACAGACGCCTTATTTTATTCCGGATGAATCCATACAGACAGCGCTTTTGGTCGCTGTCATGTCGGGCGTGGAAGTGAACCTGATGATACCCTGTAAACCGGACCACCCGTTCGTATATTGGGCAACGCTGTCATATGTGGGTGAGCTGATCATGGCGGGAGCAAACTGTTATACCTATAACAACGGATTTCTGCACAGCAAGGGAATCTCCATTGACGGCGAGGCATGCTGCTATGGAACGGCAAATATGGATATCCGCAGCTTTTCGCTCAATTTCGAAGTAAACGCGATGATATATGATGAAAAAGTAGCTCAGAAAATGGAGCACATCTTTAAGGAGGACTTAAAGCTGTCCACCCGTATCACAAAGGATATGTACAAGAGCCGGAACCTCTGGATACGGTTCAAGGAACAAATCAGCCGTTTGCTCTCACCGGTCTTGTAAAGCGGGTAAAAATGTGCTAAACTCAGAACATTACAGTCTATTAAGAGGCCGCTGGACGGCAAAAGGAGAGGAACTATTATGAAAAGATTTGCAATGGCGATGACCGGCGCCTGCCTTGCGGCGATGATGCTGGCAGGATGCGGAGAGAAGGAGGCCGGCGAGACGACCGCAGCGGTGGAGAGCACGGCAGAAGCGGGAACGGAAACAGAGTCTGCCGCAGAGACCGAAACAGAAGAGAAGGTTTATCCGGAAGAAGCTTATCTGGACAATCTGATCGTTGGAGATTATGTGGAACTGGGCGAGTATAAGGGGCTGGAGGTAACCGTGACCAGACCGGAGGTTTCTGACGAGCTGGTAGAATCCTACATCCAGAATATGCTGACCAACAGCAAGGAGAAAAAAGAGGTTGACCGTGCGGTAAAAGACGGCGACATTGCGGATATCAAATATGTCGGCAAGAAGGACGGCAAAGAGTTTGAGGGCGGCGCTTCCGACAGCTATGAGCTGGCAATCGGCTCCAATACTTTTATCGACGGCTTTGAAGACGGCGTTATCGGCATGAAGAAGGGCGAGACGAAGGACTTGAACCTGACCTTCCCCGAGAATTACGGCAATGCGGATCTGGCAGGCGCAGACGTTGTATTTACCGTTACAGTAAATCATGTGTATGAAGAGGTTGTGCCTGAACTGACGGATGAACTCATTGCAGGAAAAGGCATAGAAGGCGTTTCAACAGTCGAGGAGTACCGGACATACGTTTATGATAATCTGATGGAATCGGCAAAGAGCCAGCGTGATGCAGAGGTTGAGAGCAAGGTGATGGAGCAGCTTCTGGCGAACGCAACGGTAAAGGGAGAGGCGACAGAGCTCATCACACGTTACTATGACCGCCTGAAGGATAATCTGACCTATGCGGCAGGCATGTACGGCGTGGATCTGGCTACCTTTATGCAGTATAGCTACGGCATGGAGGCAGACCAGTATGAAGAAGAGATGAAAAAGGCGGCAAAGCAGACGACAGAGCAGCTCCTGCTCTTACAGGCTGTTGCAGAGAAGGAAGAACTGACCGTATCCGATGAGGAGATAGAGAAGGACCTGGAGGAGAAGGCGACAGATTACGGTTACGAGTCCACAGACGCTTATAAAGAAGCGCTGGGCAGCGAGCTGAAAGGATACCGCGAATACCTGATGGTCGAAAAGGTAACGGAGTTCCTTGTTAAAAATGCGAAGGTAACAGAGGTAGAGGCTTCCGAGTCAGAGACTGCTGAGACGGAAGAAACTTCCACAGAGGAGACGGAAACCGCAGCAGAGACAGAGTCTGCGGCTGAAACAGAGACCGAGACAGAATAAATTTATATAAAAATATGCAGGAAGTGAGGAGAGAGTAATGGAACTGACATGTATCAAACAGTTATTCAGGGAAAAAGAGCAGTTTGCCGGTCAGAAGGTGACCGTCGGAGGTTGGGTCAGAAATAATCGCGACTCCAAGAATTTCGGATTCCTTGTAGTCAATGACGGAACATTTTTTGAGCCGCTGCAGGTTGTATATGCGGCGGATAAGCTGAATAATTACGCAGAGATAGCCAAAACAGGCGTAGGTGCTGCGGTGATCGTGACCGGGACCATTGTGGCGACTCCCGGAGCAAAGCAGCCGTTTGAAATGCAGGCGGACGAGGTTGTGGTAGAGGGTGCAAGCGGTCCGGATTACCCGCTCCAGAAAAAGCGTCACAGCTTTGAGTATCTTCGTACAATCTCTCACCTGCGTCCCAGGACGAATACGTTCCAGGCGGTGTTCCGTGTCCGCTCTCTTATCGCTTATGCGATACACAAGTTTTTCCAGGAGAGAGATTTTGTGTATGTGCATACGCCCCTGATAACAGGAAGCGACTGTGAAGGCGCCGGAGAGATGTTCCAGGTAACAACGCTTGACTTGAACAATGTTCCCAAAAAAGATGACGGCAGTGTGGATTTTTCACAGGATTTCTTCTGCAAGCCGGCAAATCTGACTGTGAGCGGACAGTTAAACGGCGAGACCTTTGCGATGGCATTCAAAAATATCTACACCTTTGGACCTACATTCCGTGCGGAAAATTCCAACACGACCCGTCATGCGGCGGAGTTCTGGATGATAGAGCCCGAGATAGTATTTGCGGATCTGCAGGATAATATGATGCTGGCGGAGTCCATGCTCAAATATATCATCCGCTATGTGCTGGAAAATGCTCCGGAGGAAATGAACTTCTTTAACAGCTTCGTGGATAAGGGACTGCTGGAGCGCTTAAACCATGTGCTCAACTCTGATTTCGGTCATGTGACCTATACAGAGGCAATCGAGATTTTAGAGAAGCACAACGATGAGTTTGATTACAAGGTTTACTGGGGCTGCGACCTGCAGACAGAGCATGAGCGTTATCTGACCGAGCAGGTGTATAAGCGTCCTGTATTCGTTACGGATTATCCGAAGGAGATAAAGGCGTTTTACATGAAGCTGAACGAAGACGGCAAGACCGTTGCTGCGATGGACTGCCTCGTTCCCGGTATTGGTGAGATAATCGGAGGAAGCCAGAGAGAGGACAGCCTTGAGCTTTTAGAGAAGCGTATGGATGAGCTGGGACTCAACAAAGAGGACTATGATTTCTATCTGGATCTTAGAAGATACGGTTCTGCGCGTCATGCGGGATTCGGGCTGGGCTTCGAGCGCTGTGTGATGTATCTGACCGGAATGAGCAATATCAGGGACGTACTTCCCTTCCCCAGAACAGTAAAGAACTGCGAATTATAAAACTTTTGAGCGGAATCCATTTTATGGTTTATTCCGCTCTTTTTTTGTTGTATACTGTAAAAAGATATGAGCTTTAGGGGAAAATCTACATAAAAGAAGAAGGGAAAGAACGGATGCGAAAACACTGGAAAGGGCTGATGGCGGCGGCGCTTGCACTGTCGCTGGCGGGACAGCCGGTATATGTTTATGCGGAAAGAACGCGTGAGGAGATCCAGCGGGAGCGTGAGAATAAGAGAAATGAACAGAAGAGCACTCAGAATCAGTATAAGGAGAGTCAGGGGAAGTTAAACGACCTGGAGGAGGAGCAGGAAGTGCTCGAGGCGGAGATAAGCGAGCTGGACGCGCAGCTTGTCGAGGTTATCGCCAGCGTGAGTCTGATGGAAGATCAGATTGTGGAGACGGAGGGGAAGATAGCGAAGGCGCAGGAGGATTACGATGCGGCGAAGGCGCAGGAGGAAGCGCAGTATCAGTCAATGAAAAAGCGGATACGCTATCTGTACAAAAAAGGAGATACCGAGTATATCGAGATAATGGTACAGGCTTCTAATTGGAGCGACATGCTCAATCAGGCGACCTACATTGAGAAGCTGTATGAATATGACAGACAGATGCTCAACCGTTATATTCTGATAAAGGAAGAAGTGGCAGCGAAGAAAAACGAGCTGGAAGATAAAAAGAGCGATCTGGAAGCCCAGAAGTATGAGCTGGAGGAGGAAAAGGCTTCTATGCAGTCGCTTTTGGATGAGAAGAAGGCGGCGTCCAGTGATTATGATGTGCAGATAGCAAAGATGCGTCAGGAGGCCTCGGCATATAAGGCGCTGATAAAGCAGCAGAATGCAGAGCTGGCAAAGCTCGATGAGGAAGAAAACGCTATTATCCGGGCAGAGGAGGAGCGCAGAAAGGCTGCAGAAGCTGCCAGAAAAGCAGCTGAGGCGGGAACGCAGACAGCCAAAAAGCCATCCGGGAGCAGCACATCGGTTACCTCCTCCAAATCCGGTTCAAAGACAGTTCCGCCTGCGACCGGTTCGAGCGGAAGTGATATTGCCGCATATGCCTGTCAGTTTGTGGGGAATCCTTATGTTCCGGGCGGAACGAGCCTTACAGACGGAGCCGATTGCTCCGGATTTATCCAGTCGGTATATAGACAATACGGTTACAGTATCCCACGCAATTCCACGGCGCAGAGGAGCACCGGCAGGGAGGTTTCTTATGAAGATGCACAGCCCGGAGACATCATCTGCTACGCAGGGCATGTGGCTCTGTATCTGGGCGGCGGAAGGATTGTGCATGCGAGTACGGTCAGAACGGGAATAAAATACGGATATGCGACCTACAGACCGATATTGACGGTGCGAAGGATAGTAGGATAGTCTTGAAAAGGGAGATTTCAGACAGAATCCTGTCCGAAGGGTTGACGGTCTATAGTGAAGTGTGATAAAAATAGGAGTGGAATCCTGTACACGCATCCGTGCGTATACGAGGAAGGATCAGGAATGACCTGAAAAAACGGAGGAAGGCATACATGGATAATTTAGAGCTTGCCCGTATGGCGAACGAAGTCCGCAAGGGCATTGTAACAGCAGTGCATGGCGCAAAGGCCGGACATCCCGGCGGATCTCTTTCGGCTGCGGATATTTTTACCTATCTTTATTTTGAAGAGATGAACATTGATCCCAAGGACCCGAAGAAAGCGGACAGAGACAGATTTGTGCTGTCTAAGGGACATACGGCTCCCGGACTTTATTCCGCGCTGGCACATAGGGGGTATTTCCCGGTAGAGGATCTGCCGACCCTGCGCCATCTCGGTTCATATCTGCAGGGACATCCCTGTATGCAGGAGGTTCCCGGCGTAGATATGTCCTCAGGCTCTCTGGGACAGGGCATTTCCGCAGCGGTAGGGATGGCTCTCGGCGCAAAGCTGTCCGGAGAGGATTTTCGCGTATACACCCTTCTGGGCGATGGCGAAACTGAGGAAGGACAGGTGTGGGAGGCTTCCATGATGGCGGGCTTTAAGCATCTTGATAATCTCGTAGTGATAGTGGATTATAACGGAATGCAGATAGATGGAAAGCTGGAAGAGGTATGCTCTCCGCTTCCGCTTGATAAGAAATTTGAAGCGTTTAATTTTCATGTGATAAATGTGGAGAACGGCAACGATATGGCGCAGCTGCGCGCAGCATTTGACGAGGCAAGAACCGTAAAGGGAATGCCTACAGCTATCATCACCCGCACGGTAAAGGGCAAGGGTGTATCATTTATGGAAGGCCAGGTCGGCTGGCACGGCAAAGCGCCCAATGATGAAGAATATAAGATCGCGATGGCGGATTTGGAAAGGGTCGGTGAAGCATTATGTCAGAAATAAAAAAGATTGCGACCAGAGAAGCCTATGGAGAGATGCTGGCTGAACTTGGCGAGACATATCCTGAGCTGGTAGTGCTGGATGCCGATCTGGCGGCGGCGACAAAGACCAGCGTATTTAAAAAGAAATTTCCCGAGCGTCATATCGACTGCGGTATCGCGGAAGGAAATATGATGGGTGTAGCTGCGGGTCTGTCACTTGTGGGCAAGATACCGGTAGCGAGCACTTTTGCGATGTTTGCTGCGGGCAGAGCGTTTGAACAGGTGCGCAACTCCATCGGCTATCCTCATTTGAATGTGAAGATAGGAGCTACCCATGCGGGCATCACAGTTGGAGAGGACGGTGCTACCCATCAGTGTAACGAGGATATCGCCCTGATGCGCACGATACCCGGAATGGTCATCTTAAATCCTGCGGATGCTGTAGAGGCAAAAGCGTGCGTGAAGGCGGCGGTTGAATATGAAGGTCCTGTTTACATGCGTTTTGGACGCGCGGCAGTTCCGGTGATCAATGACCGCCCTGATTATCAGTTTGAGATGGGCAAAGGCGTGCTTCTGCGCGAGGGTACGGATGTGACGATCGTGGCGACGGGAATAATGGTAAATTCTGCTCTGGAAGCTGCGGAGAAGCTGGCTGCGGAAGGAATCAGCGCGGAAGTTATCAATATACACACGATAAAGCCTCTGGATACAGAAATCATTGTAAAGAGCGCAAAAAAGACCGGAAAAGTAGTGACGGCAGAAGAGCATTCTGTAGTCGGCGGTCTTGGCGGCGCAGTGTGCGAAGCTCTTTCCGAGCTTTGCCCGACACCTGTATGCCGTATCGGCATCAACGACGTATTCGGAGAATCCGGTTCGGCAGCGGCTCTGCTGGTAAAATATGGTCTGGACGGCGAAGGTGTTTACAGCCGTGTGAAAGAATTTGTGACCCGATAAGAAAGGAGATTTCATGGAGAAGATTCTGGCTCCGTCAATTTTGGCGGCAGACATCATGAAGCTGGGAGAACAGGTTGAGGAGGTAAAACGGGAGGGGGCAAAATATCTGCACATAGACGTGATGGACGGCATGTTCGTGCCTGCGCTGTCATACGGGATGTGCGTGGTAGAGTCCATCCGCTCATCCTGTGATATGGTTCTGGATGTACATCTGATGATCATTGAGCCGGAACGCTATGTGGAAGCCTTTGCAAAGGCAGGAGCGGATATCATCACGTTTCATCTGGAAGCCTGTGCAGATGTGAGAGGAACGATAGATCTGATACACAGAGTAGGCTGCCGGGCAGGTATTTCTATCAAACCGGGAACGGAACTGGAAGCGGTGGAGGAATATCTGGACTGTATAGATCTTCTGCTTATCATGAGCGTGGAACCGGGGTTTGGCGGGCAGAAATATTTCCCTGAGTCAACGGAGCGTATCCGGCATGCGGCGGAGATGATAGCGGCGTGCGGACGTCAGATAGAGCTGGAGGTGGATGGCGGAATCGGACCCGCCAATGCGGAAATGGTACTGGATGCGGGCGCTGATGTGCTTGTGGCAGGATCTTCCGTATTTAGAAATCCCGCTAAAAATGCAGCGGCTATCATGGAAGTGATAAACCGGAAAAACGGGGAAGCATAATAGAATACGGGGATAAAAAATAAGAATGAGGCGGGAAAACCTCATTCTTATTTTTTTGAAAATCTTAGATTCTCTTAACCTTTCCGTTGCCAAACAGTACGATGTCGTGACCGTCTTCTTCTGCAGGGCAGGAAAGCTCGAATCCATGAGAAGTTGTTTCAACAGTATAAGTAAGGTCGTCTCTTACGGAAACATTTTTCTCGTTCGGGGCGTATTCCTTCAGGATTCCTTTCAGAACTCCAAGATCGGCGGTATAGCTGCCGTGGAGGTCGAAATGAATCTTTTCCGCATAGTACAGCTTGCGGAGCTCCCATTTGCGCTTTTCATCCTCGGGGATGGCAAAGGCTGCGTCATCCGCATCTGCATCAGCGAAGAACAAAAAGCCCCACAGCTCGGGATAGTGGATATTTATCACGCCGGTAGGTGCCCATACCCAGTTGTCCTCAGGGAGCGGCCTGCCGTTTTCTCCGGTGCGCTTATGGAAGGCGTTTTCTTCAACGTCTACTTTCCACTGGACGCGGGAGAAGTTCAGGCGGTAGAAATCGCCGGACTTCGGAACGGGCTGGTTGGGGATGCACTCATTTAAAGAAGCAAAGGGGATAACGACCTCAACGGACCAGAAGTTGTTTTTTGCGGAAGGGTCATTGATATCGCCGTCCACATGAACCGCTGTGCGCAGACCGTGATAGTCGAAGCCGTTTAAGGCATCGCCGCCGTCCCTGTATGCGATAGGGAGGAACAGATCCCATACAGTGTTCAGAACGTTCATTTCAAACTCATAATACTGCTGGGTATCTGAGTCAGGGTCGATGAATATTTCAAAGTCGTTGTCGTGGAAGATAACGGCGTCGCGCTGGGTGATGTGTCCCCAGATCTCATCGCCGTCAAGCTGTGCCCCGAAGTAGATGTTTTCGTCATCCCAGAGCATCTTGGCACGGGTGAGGAAACGGGGGAGGGGCATATGGCTGCCTTCGATATCCAGAAAAGCGTCCGTCCAGGGGGCGTTTTCCCAGAAGGGTTTGTCAAGTCTGCCGTCCAGCGTAAATTCGCCGGCAGCGCGGCGGCATACATAAACCGGAGGCTGGAAATCGACGGCAGGAATGGGGATGTTGATCTTGCTCATGGCATTACCTCTTTTCTGCGCGGTTGGAAAACGGCGCTGTTATTACGAACATTATACCATTGTGCAATCAGATGTACAAGCGCGGGAACGATATTAAAAATGAACAAAAGTGAACAAAATGAAAAAGCGTTAAAACAACTTTAACAAAAAATAACCATTAAAAAGCGATATCGAATGTGAAAAAAGTATAAAAAGAAATAAAAACATTAAAAACATTGACAACGAGAGACTGGTAGATTATTATTTATACATAACAAATTCACATGAAGGATTAAAAAGATTTGACACTTTTTAATATGCTTTTGAAAAAAGAGCTGAATCCGCTCAAAAAGAAATGTTCACAATTATGTTCATCAACCATAAACGTGACAGGCAGGGCGGATAAGTAATACAAGCAGCACCAAAGAAGGGAGAAGTGTATGAAAGCAAAGCAACCCAAAAAGAAAGGGGGCGCAAAGCGGGCGTTTAAAAGAGACCTGTCTCTGTACCTGTTTTGTATCCCCGGTATCATTCTGACATTTATTTTCAGCTACATTCCGATGTACGGCGTGCAGCTGGCATTTCGTCGTTATAATGCGAAAGCCGGCATTTGGGGCAGCCCGTGGGTAGGAATGTACTATTTCCAGAGATTCTTCGATTCTCCGTATTTCGGAATGACTATCAAGAATACCCTGATTCTGAGCCTGTACGGACTGCTCGTTTCGTTCCCGATTCCGATCATCCTCGCGCTGATGCTGAACTCGTTCCGTCATAAGAGATACCGCAAGGTGATTCAGACTGTAACCTATGCGCCGAACTTTATTTCCGCCGTGGTTATGTGTGGTATGATCATCCTGTTCCTGTCTCCTTCCGTCGGCGTTATCGGCAACGTTATCAAGCTGTTTGGCGGCGATTCCATCAACCTGATGGCGAAGAAAGAGTACTGGCGTCACATTTATACATGGTCCGGCGTATGGCAGACGATGGGATGGAACTCCGTTATCTATTTCGCGGCTCTGTCCGGTATCAGCCCTGAGCTGCATGAGGCGGCGAAGGTTGACGGCGCGACCAAGTTCCAGCTTATCCGTTTTATCGACCTTCCTTCTATCCTGCCGACAGCGACTATCCTGTTGATCATGAACTGCGGAAGCATCCTGTCCATCGGTTTTGAGAAGGCCTTCCTGCTGCAGAACGACCTGAACCTGCAGGTATCCGAGATTATCTCCACCTATGTGTATAAAGTCGGTCTGATCAACAACGATATGTCTTACTCCACCGCGATCGGTCTGTTCAACACGATCATCAACCTGATCATGCTGATCATCGTGAATAAGGCAGCGGATAAGTTATCCGGCAACAGCCTGTGGTAAGGAGGAGCGAAAATGAAAAAGACAAGAGAAATGGAATTTAATTCCAAAAAGAAAATCAAACGCTGTCGGGAAGACGTCATTTATGATACTGTCATTTTTATCATCCTGACACTGATATTGTTCATCGTGGCTTATCCGCTGTGGTGGGTTATCATCTCCTCCATCAGTGACCCGGCTGCGGTATCCGCCGGTAAGGTGCTCTGGAGACCCATCGGCTTTACCTTAAAGGGCTATGCGGAGGTATTCAAGGACGAGCTCGTTATGAATGGCTTTGTAAACTCTATCATTTACACCTTCTGCGGCGTTCTTGTCAACCTCGCAGTTACGCTGCCCACCGCTTATGCGCTGTCCCGATCCAAATTCGGCGGCAAGAAGGTCATCACCCTGTTCTACATGGTTACGATGTTCTTCAGCGGCGGTATGATCCCTACCTATCTGGTTGTAAGAAATATGCACATGCTCAACACCATGTGGGCGCTGATACTGCCCGGATGTCTGAGTGTGTATAACATGATCGTTGCCCGTACCTTCTTCCAGACAAACATTTCCGAAGAGCTGTACGAGGCTGCCGAAATCGACGGATGTACGCAGGGTCGCTTCTTCTTTGCGATAGCCCTGCCCCTGTCTGCGGCGATCACGGCTATCCTGGTGCTGTACTACGGCGTAGGTCACTGGAACTCCTACTTCTCTGCATTGCTGTACATCTCTGACCAGAACAAGTATCCTCTGCAGCTGGTACTGAGAAATATCCTGATAACGAATCAGAATGCGCTGGCGCAGGCAGCGACGACCGCAGAGGCGAGAGCGGCTCTGAGAGAGAAGCAGCAGCTGCTCGATCTGATGAAGTACTCCCTTATCATCATCAGCTCGGTTCCTGTCCTGATACTGTACCCTTTCATCCAGAAGCATTTCGTAAAGGGCGTTATGATCGGTTCCGTAAAGGGCTGATACAGAAATTCCATTGTTGCTGTGACGGCATATGCTGCCTGATGACAGGATATGCCGTTTAAAAAGAAGCATAAATTTTTTAGGAGGAAAAGTAACATGAAAAAGAAATCAGTTGCATTACTGCTCGTTGCAGCAATGTGCGCAGGTTCCCTTGCAGGCTGCGGCGGCAGCGGCAGTGAGGACAAGGGCGGAAACGGCGCTGCGGCTCCCGCGGCAGAGCAGACCGTTGATGCGGATGGCAAGGTAGACGGCTTAATGTATGCGGAGGGTCTGCCGATCGTAGACGAGGGCGCTTACAGCTTCTCCGTATTCGTGGATGACAGCAGCGCTACAGGCGAATTCGTTATGATGCCTATCTTAAAGGAGCAGACAAACGTAGACGTAGAGTTAAAGCTCTTCCCTTATGAGACCGCTACAGAGCGTCTGAACCTGGACTTAAACTCTGGCGACTATGCTGACGTTATCGGCGGCTGGACGCTGTCTGACAGCATGATCCTGACATACGGCGTAAATCAGGGCGTATTCATCCCTCTGGAAGATTACTTCGAGAAGTACTGCCCGAACATCACAGCAATGCTGGATCGTCCCGGCGTAAGAGAGAAGATGACAGCTCCGGACGGACACATCTACACAATCCCTTATGTTGTAGACGATACGACTGTTGGCTACACACCTTTCATCAATACCAACTGGCTGAAGAATGTAAACATGGAAATGCCTACAACGACAGAAGAGTTTGAGGCAGTTCTGCAGGCGTTCAAGGACCAGGATGCGAACGGCAACGGCGATCCGAGCGACGAAATCCCGTTCTCTTCCGACCCGAACAACAAGCACATCGAGGCGATGACCGGCTGGTTTGGCCTTCCGATGGACAAGAAGGGTGTCGGCATCCTGAATGAAGAGGTTGTTTACGCAGGTATCAGCTCCACCTACAGAGAGTTCCTGACATGGTTCAACGGTCTGTATGAGAAAGGACTTGTCGATGTAGAGCTGTTCACACAGGATACTTCCACATGGGAAGGTAAAGGTAACCAGGATATGTACGGCGTATCCATCGCTTACGGCAGCAACGAGTTCTCCGGTATCCCGCAGAGCCCTGAGAAGCCCCCGTATGACGTGCTTCCTGTCCTGAACGTTGAGAATGGCGGTAAGTGGCTGAGAGACACGCCGGGAACAAACACCTACAGAACACAGGCTGTTATTACAGACAATGCTGAGCATCCCGAAATCATCTGCCGCTGGTTCGACAACGCGTTCGCACTGGAGAACGGTATCGGCTGCAACAAGGGACCTGTAGGCAAGATCGTAAACAAAGAAGACGACGGCTATCATGCAATCGATATGAGCACCCTGTCTGAGGAAGAGCAGGAGCAGTATGCATGGAGCAACCTGTGGCCTCAGGCTCTGCCGAAGTACCTGCCCGAAGGCTTCGAGTTCATCGAGGAGAATCCGAACTACGACGAGAAGAAGGTTGTAGAAGAGACATACGAAGCAGACCTGACTGAGAGCGTTATCCCTTCCTTCTGGGTTGACATGGACAAGGTAGACCAGTACTCCGATATCTCCACATCCATCACAGACTACTTCACACAGCAGCAGGCTATGTTCATCACAGGCGAGCTGGATATCGAAGACGATGCTGCATGGCAGGCATACGTTGACGGTATCAAGGCACTTGGTCTGGAAGACTGGCTGAGCATGCAGGGTGTTGAGAAGATTGCTGAGTAAGACACAGTAAAAATAAACGAAGAAATAAACATACGCGCATAAGTGCGTGAAGGTAAAAAGGCATATTACGCTGTATGGGTAATATGCCTTTTTGCATCTTAAAACGAGGAGGACAAGATTATGATGCAGGATTGGTTCCGGCAGGCAAAGCTGGGTATTTTTATTCACTATGGTATTTACGCGGTGGGCGATGTTTCCGAGTCCTGGTCGTTCCACAACGGCAACATTTCTTATGAAGATTATATGAAACAGTGCGAAGGCTTTACGGCATCCAAATTCGATGCGGATAAGTGGGCGGAGCTGTTCAAAAAGGCGGGCGCACAGTATGTTGTCATGACATCCAAGCATCATGACGGCGTGGCGCTGTTTGATACAAAATACAGCGACTTAAGCGTTGTGAAAAAGACTCCTGCGGCAAGGGATCTGGTAAAGGAATATGCGGATGCGATGCATAAAGCAGGATTGAAGACGGGTATCTATTTCTCTCTGATAGACTGGTCTGATCCCCGTTACAGAACGGTATATCCGGAAGGCTCCAAGCCGGAAGACTGCTTAAAGGACGTATTCGGTTCTCCGGCAGGCGGCCCGGAAGACCCTGAGAAGTGGCAGGAGTTCCTCGAGTTTAATAATAACCAGTTAAGAGAGCTGATGACAAACTATGGAACGGTTGACCTTTTATGGTTTGACGGTGACTGGGAGCGCAGCGCGGCTCAGTGGAAGATGCCGGAATTCAGAGAGTATCTGCATAGCTTAAATCCGAATGTCATTTTAAATTCCCGTATGCAGGGCTATGGTGATTATGAGACACCTGAACAGGGTATCCCGCTGTATGGTCCCGAAGGCGTTTGGGAATTCTGTACAACGATGAACGACTCCTGGGGCTACCGTCCCAGCGACAACGATTACAAGACGAGCGGCCAGATTGTCCGCATGTTCTGCGACTGCATCACGCTCGGCGGAAAGATGCTTTTGGACATCGGGCCGAAGGAAGACGGAACGCTGGATGAGCGTCAGGAGAAGATACTGTTAGATCTGGGAAGCTGGATACATGACCATGAGGAAGCGATATTCGGTACGGAAAAGGGCCTGGTATACCAGCAGTTCTTAGGCGGCAGCACGCTTTCCGCAGATAAAAAGACGATCTATCTGTTCGTATATGATAAGCCTACAGAGGCTCTGTGCTTAAAGGGCGTAAAGACTCCTGTGAAGAAGGTGAGTGTTCTGCATACAGGCCAGGAGCTGAAATTTACCTATACAGGTTCCCTGCCGTGGAGCGGCATTCCGGGTACATGCTGGATCTGGGCACAGGACATGGATATGCATGAGTTTGCGACTGTCCTGAAAGTTGAACTGGAAGGTGAAATTACCTACAATCTGGGTCATGGCGAGGTCGTAACGAACAACGACTGATAAAATCAGGGAGAGTGCTCGTTCGGACGGCATTTTCCTGACATAAGAGAATGCATGCAGCGCGCGGACGGGACAAAAAGGAGACCTCCGCGCGTTGTATGGAAGATGGGGAAGGAAACGAAAAAAGAATGAACAAAGTGATCGGATATGTAGGCACAAAGCATCTGGCACAAATGCGGGAAGAGGACATCAGGAGCCTCGATGTGGTCAACATTGCATTCGGACATATCGTGGACGGCAGGACCGTATGGGAGCATCAGGATGTAAAGCCTGTCCTTGCGCGCATCCGCAGCATAAATCCGCAGCTGAAGCTTGTCCTGTCTGTGGGCGGCTGGAGTGCGGACGGATTTTCTCAGGCTGCATCCACGGAGGAGAGCCGCAGGCTGGCGGCAGATACCGCAAAAGAGATAATCGCGGAATATGGTCTGGACGGCATCGACATCGATTGGGAATATCCGGGGACTTCCGTTGCGGGGATAGCATCCTCTGCGGATGACAAAGTAAACTTCACGCTGTTTCTGGCAGCGCTGCGTGAAGCGATGGACAGTCTTGGCAAAGGGAAAATGGTGACTATCGCGGCAGGCGGGGACAGCTATTTTACAAGGCTGACCGAGATGGACAAGGCGGCAGAGTATCTGGATTATGTACAGCTCATGACCTATGACTTACAGGGCGGCTTCCAGAAGGTGACAGGACATCATGCGGCGCTGTATGCGGGCGGCAGAAACCTGTTCGATGCCTGTGCGGACAAGGCGGTGCGCGCGTTTATGGAAGCGGGCGTTCCGGCGGAAAAGCTTGTCATTGGCATTCCGTTTTATGCCCGGAAATGGGAAGGAGTGCCGGATGTGCGGGAAGGTCTGGGCGTGGAGGCGCAGACGGTCGGCGGCTTTGGCGCAAGCTATGGCGAGCTGCTGGAGGAGTATGTGGGCAAAAACGGTTTCGTCCGTTACTGGGACGATGAGGCGAAAGCTCCGTGGCTGTTCGACGGAAAAACCTTTATCAGCTATGAGGATACGGAGTCTATGGCGGAAAAGATTGCCTATGTAAAGGAAAAAGGTCTTTGCGGCGTGATGTACTGGGAGTATGGATGTGACGCGACCTATACGTTAACGGAGTTTTTGCGCAGGGAGATGGACCGCGCATAAAAATACATTTGTATAAAAGGAGGAAGCTATGGTTTCAGAACGTTTGCGGGAATATGCGGAAGCGCATTATGAGAATAGAAAAGGATATTTTGCCCCGATATCGGCAAGGCTTGAGGAAGGACTTTCAGGCTGTACGCCGGATGAAGCTGTCCTGATGAAATTCTTTTACGGAACAATGCCCCTGCGCGATGCGGCGGAGTATGATTTTGATGTGTTTTTGACATATGTTCGTCATGCGCTGTGGCTGCGCGAAAACGTGGAATGGTGTAAAGAGCTGCCGGAAGAGCTGTTTGTGCATCATGTGCTGTATTACAGGATCAATTCCGAGGATATCAGCGACTGCCGTGCATTTTTCTATGAGCAGTTAAAAGACAGGATAAAAGGACTGTCTCAGAAAGAGGCTGTCATCGAGATAAACTATTGGTGTGAGGAGCATGCTGTTTATCAGTCTACGGATTCCCGTACCGCTTCTCCGATGACGATGTATCGCTGTGGAAAGGGGCGCTGCGGTGAGGAATCCACCTTTACGGTAACGGCGCTCAGGAGCGTCGGTCTGGCTGCCCGTCAGGTATATACACCCCGCTGGGCGCACTGCGACGACAACCATGCGTGGGTCGAGGTCTATGTGGACGGCGAGTGGCATTTCCTCGGCGCGTGCGAGCCGGAGGAGGAGCTGGACAGAGGATGGTTTGTAGGGCCTGCGGGACGTGCGGTGCTCATCCACAGCCGCACGTTCGGTGATTTTGCGGCGGGCGAGTCCGACGAGATGATAGGCAGGGAAGGTCTGATGGTTTACCATAACCACACCTCCGCCTACACAAAGGCACGCCTTTTGACGATCCGTGTAAAGGATGCGGAAGGAAATCCGGCTTCCGGCGCAAAGGTATATATCGGCGTGCTGAATATGGCGGAATATTTCCCGGCGGCGACAGTTATCGCAGACGAGGCGGGCGAGGTAAAGATTACCCTTGGCCTTGGCGATGTGCTGCTGCATGCGGAAAAGGACGGATTTTTTGCGGAGAAGGAAGTGGACGTGCTGGAGACTGCGGAAGCAGAGCTGGCGCTGACGCTGCCCGGCGAAAACCGTGAAAAGGCTGCCGGACATACGGGCGTACCTACATGGGCTGCCGAGGGCAGGGTGGAGAGCCTTGTATGCGCTCCGAAGGAGTATATCGTGCGCGAAGGCAGGCTGACGCCCGAGCAGGAGCAGGCTGGCGCTGACCGGAACGCTGCTGCAAACCGGATGCGCGAGGAGCGCTTTGCAGCTTACGGAAACGAAGAGGCAAAAGCGCATCCTGCGGAGGAAGAGATGATACGCATCGCGGGCGAGAACTGCTCCGAGATAGCAGCATTTCTGGAGAAGGATGAAAATCCCGACCGCGCAAAGCTTCTTCACAGCCTTGTACCGAAGGATTTCAAGGATTTAAAGGCGGCGGTGCTGGAAGACCATCTGGATGTGGAAAGAGGCGGGCTGCCGGAAGAAGTTTATGTAAACGATCTGCTCTGCCCCAGAATCCTGCTGGAGGAGCTTCGTCCTTATAAGAGCTTTTTGCGCGCGTACTTCTCAGAGGAACAGAAGAAAGCATTCGCAGAAGACCCGGAGCGTATCTGGGATTATGTGGTGGAAAATATCAATTATGCGGCGCAGGAGGATTATGACACCGTATGCACGACTCCTGTAGGGTGTCTGACGCTCATGCAGGGCAGCGATATTTCCCGGAAAATTCTGTTTGCAGCTATCTGCCGCAGCTTAAATATCCCGGCGCGCATGGACAGAAGCGTGATGCTCCCCGAATACTGGAAGGACGGAAGCTTCCATACTCCTGCAAAGCTGTGCCTGAATCAGGATGCGGCGGAAAAGGGTACGCTCGTATTGAAGCGTGATACGGAATTAAAATGGAATTATTATCAGGGCTGGACAATCGGACGCCTTGAAGATACAGAATTTATCACTATGGATTTCGAGGGGATTCCTTTTGAAGAGGAGACGCTTTCCCTGTCTCTGGAAGAGGGCGTTTATCGTCTCGTGACTGTAAAGCGCCTTCCTAACGGTGATCAGCGCAGTGCATATGAGATATTTGAGGTAAAGGCAGGACAGACCGTGACAGTTGAACTGGTCGGCTGGGAAGGCGACGGCCTTGAAAATCTGGAGCGCCGTCCGCTTGGCCATATCGTTTTGACAGACGGAGAGGGCACAGAGCACAGCATGGCTTCCTTGACAGAAGAAAAGGGCTGTATCCTCGCGTTTCTCGGTGTGGGCGCGGAGCCGACAGAGCATGTGCTGAATGAGCTTCTGGATTGTGAAAAGATATGGAATGAGACGGGCTGCCGTCTGATGGCTGTGCTGCGCAGCAGGCAGGAGCTGGAAAACCTTACCCTGAAAAAAGTGCTCGGCAGACTTTCCGGTATCTCCCTGTTCTATGGGGACGGCGAAGGCTGCAGACAGGTTGCGGAGATTATGGATACGGACGCTTCCAAGCTGCCGGTGATGACCGCAGTCACAAAGGGCGCGGACGGCATTTATGCGTGCGCCGGTTATAATGTCGGTAGCGTTGAGCTGATGAGAAAGCTTTTGGCTGAGCAGGAGAACTGATATGAGGGAAAAGAAGCTTCCTGAGATAATCGTATTGAATTTGATCGGTATTTTTCTGTACACGGTGGGGATACGCTGCTTTGCAGCGCCCGCCGGTATCGCGCCGGGCGGTGCAAGCGGTATCGCGATCCTTGTAAACTATGTGACAGGATTTCCTGTGGGTTTGTTCACATCGTTATTCAGTCTGCCGATACTGGCGCTCGTCTGGTGGAAAAAGATTTTTCCGCCGGTATTTGCAGCGCGTGCAGCGTGCAGTATTATCGGGCTGTCTGTGATGACAGATATGCTGGAGCCGATTTTGCCGAAATTCGGCGACGATCCGCTGTTGTCCGCTCTGTTTGCGGGAGCCTTCATGGGGCTTGGACTTGGTCTTGTGTATCTGGGCAATTCTGATACCGGCGGCATCACGATGATAGGACTTATTCTGCAGCACTATTTTCCTCAGTTAAAGGTGGGAGCTCTCGTGTCGTCCATCAACATTTGTATTGTGGTGGCGTCTGGCCTGGTTTATCATGATATCCGCAATATTTTGTATGCGGCTGTAACGGTATATGTATCCGGGCAGTTTATGGATATGCTCGTGAACAATTCCAACTCCAAGGACCTGATGATCGTAATGAGCGAATGTACGGATAAGGTGCGCTGCGTCTTTTTGGAAGAAAAGAAGGGAATTACCATCTTAAAGGGCGAGGGCGGTTATACGAGCGAGACACAGAGGGTGATAATGGGTGCAGCGAGCCGCGCAGACTGTGCACATATCCGTCAGCGGATACAGGAGGTGGACCCGCACGCCCTTATCATTGTGGCAGAGGCCAACAACGTGATAGGCAAGGAGTTTGGACGTCTTCTGTAAGACTGCTGTGTTTTACTTGAATATAAGAAGAAAAATCCGGAGGAAAAGAGAAAATGCTTGTTTTGACGGAAAAAAGAGACCAATCCTGTTATATGGATTTTGTGTGGGAGGAAGATCCCCACATCCGAAGCTATCGTCTGGGATTGGAAAAACTGTTCCACGGGAAATATCTGGAAGTGATGGCGCTTCCGCTGGACGGACAGGTCGTTATTCTGGTCGGCTGCGGCAAGGAAGAAGAGCTTGGTATCCTTCAGGTAAAGGAAATAATGGCGGCAGCGGCAGCAAAGTGCCGCAGCCTGAACATCAAAGCATGTTCCGCCGATCTGACCTGGTTTGCAGAAAAGCTGGGCAGAGATGCCGTAACAGCGGCAGCACTGGGTTTGGGACTTGGCGGTTATCCCTATGGATGGGGAGATAAGCTCGCCGACGCTGAAGGGTGTAAATTTGAGGCAATCGTACACGACGAGTACCGCGACGCGTGGGACGAGGGCATGGAATTGCTTTCCGGAGTGATATTTGCGAGGAATATGGTAAATACGCCCGGAAATCACCTGCGTCCGATGGATTTTGAACGGGAGATAAAAAAATATATGGAGGGGACGGGCATAGAGATGGAAACGCTCGTGTACGGCCAGCTTCGCGCGATGAAAATGAACGCGCTGGCGGGCATCGGCGGCAGCAGCGAATATCCGCCATGCCTTGTCGTTCTCCGGTATAAAGGCGATCCCGACAGCAAAGAGGTGTACGGTCTGGTCGGAAAAGGGATTACCTGCGATACAGGGGGATATTGCTTAAAGGCTTCCGGTTCCATGGAGGGCATCAAGAGCGACATGGCGGGCGCGGCGGCAGTGACGGCGGCAATCCATGCGGCGGCAATCCGGAAGCTGAAGGTGAATATCACTGCCTGTCTTCCTCTTGCAGAAAATCGTATTTCACAATCGGCGCTTTTACCCGGGGATGTGATAACCGGGTATTCGGGAAAGACGATAGAGATTGTGAATACCGATGCGGAAGGAAGGCTTGTGCTGTCCGATGCCATCAGCTATGCGGTAAAGGATGAGGGCGTTACGAAGATACTGGATATCGCAACGCTGACAGGCGCAGTGGCGAATATGCTTGGCAACACATGTGCGGGTGCACTTTCTGATAACGACGAATTTTACGGACTGCTGGAAAAGGCGCTGCCTCATTCGGCGGAGCGTTATCTGCGTATTCCCTACGGGCCGGAGCACGAGAAGATGATAGACAGCAGTGTGGCATTTGTAAAAAATATGGGCGCAAGCTTTTGCGGCACGATAACGGCCGGACTGTTTTTGCGGCGTTTCTGTGAAGGAAAGCCGTGGATACATCTGGATATCGCAGGAACCGCATGGTGCGGCAGTCCTACCTATGCCTTTGAGAGCACCGGTGCGACCGGCGCGGCTGTCACAACCCTGTACTATATGATGAAGGAAGCGCAGACTGCAGGCTGAATGAAGATATTCTGTACCTGCGCACGGCAATACCGTATTTTCAATATGAGATTCCGGCAGGTGTGACGGAGATTGAGATTTTTGTAGAAGGGATTACAAAATAAAAGAGGTTAAGAGCGATGAAAAAAGTATTGGGTTATGTCATTCAGGATTCCGTTGTGACTAAGGAACAGGCAAATATTCTTACCCATATCCATGTGGCATTCGGTAATCTGACGATGGAGGGAGACATCGTTTTCGACTATCATCCGTTCCTGAAGCAGATGGATCAGGTGCGCGCCTGGAATCCTGACATTAAGATAGTTCTGTCGGTCGTTCCTAAGGAGCCGGATGCCTTTACGGTTGTGAGCGCTTCTGAAGAGCTTCGTGAAAATGTGGCAAAGACCTGCGCGCGTCTCGTATCGCAGGACGGATTTGACGGGGTGGATTTTGACTGGGAATACCCGTGTGTCCCTTCAAACGGCATGAACTGTACGCCGGAGGACCGGCATAATTACACGCTTTTATGCGAGGCGGCAAAGCGCGGGATGGAGTCTGTCGGAGGCGGGAGCGTTTCCGTTGCTGCAGGCGCAGACCTGTATTATATCGACAGCATAGAGCCGGAAAGGATGGCGGAGGTGCTGGACTATGTGTGTCTGATGACCTACGATTTAAAATGCGGATTCCATGCACTTTCAGGACATCATACGGCGCTGTATTCTTCCACGGGCGATGTTTTCAGGAACAGCTGCGATCAGGCACTGCGCCTGTTTGAAAGCGCCGGTTTCCCGAAGGAAAAGCTGCTGATGGGCGCGGCGTTCTATTCCAGAAAGTGGGAAGATGTGCCCGACCGTTATCACGGATTTTTGCAGCTGACAAAGACCGGGGGCGGATATGGTCCCAACTACGATAAGCTGGCGGACGAGTATATCAACAAAAACGGTTATGTCCGTTATTGGGATGATGAGGCGAAGGCGCCGTTTCTGTTTAACGGATCGACGTTCATCAGCTATGACGACGAGGAATCGCTGGCGCACAAGTGCGCTTATGTGAAGAGGGAAGACATCGGCGGCATTTTCTACTGGTGCCACAGCGGGGACACAAAGGGTGTTCTGTTAAGAAGGATAGCAAAAGAGCTCGAAGAATAAAAAGGCATACATAAAAAAAGAGACCGTCCCGGCAGCGTTTATATCATGCGCTGACGGGACGGTTTCTTAATTCTTTCTGTAGGCGGGGTTTTTTGTGAATTTCATAATGACGCGGACAGGCGGGTATGATACACTGGAAACATCGGAAAAGAAAACAAAAATGCGGAGGTACCCTGAGATGAAAAAGAAGATGATGCCGGTATTGGTCGCGCTCGGGCTGATCGTTTTGATCGTGGCGGCGGCAGGAGGCGTTTTCTTATATCAGAGATATTCCTATTCTAAGGAAGAAGCGGATTTGAACGTCTATTTCGGAACAGGCTCGCCGGAGGAGATGGCGATCGTGTTAAACGATGGGATGACGGAGGAGAAAGGGCTCTGGAAGGACGGGCACTGCTATCTGACGCTGGATGCGGTGCATGAGCTGTTAAACGGCAGATTTTACGCAGATGATAATGAGAAGCTGCTTTTGTATACGCTGCCGGATAAGACGGACAGGATAGGATTTGGAGAGAGTACCGACGAAGGCTATGCGGCGGCGTTTGAACAGGACGGTAAGGTATGGCTGGCACTGGACTATGTGAAACGCTATACCGATATGGAATTTACGGCGTATACGGAGCCGAACAGAGTCGTGGTGACGACCTCCTGGGAGGAGCGTCAGACCGCAGAGGTTAAAAAGGATACAGCGCTGCGGGTACGCGGCGGCATAAAGAGTGAGATACTTATCCCATTGGAAAAGGGGACGCAGGTGACTGTGCTGGAGCAGATGGAAAACTGGGCGAAGGTTCAGACACAGGACGGTTATATCGGGTATGCAGAGCTGAAACGGCTGACGGAACAAAAGCCATATACTCCTGATAAAAATACAGGGTATACAGAGCCGGATTATACCGGTAATAAGCGGGATCACAAGATAAATCTGGCATGGCATCAGGTGACTACGGAGGCGGCAAATGCCACGCTGGCGAGCTATATGAGCGGCGTGACGGGAGTGAACGTCATCTCCCCCACCTGGTATTCCCTTTATGACAATGAGGGGATTCTGGATGGCATCGCAAGCCCGGAATATGTACGGCAGGCTCACGCAATGGGACTTGAGGTATGGGCGCTGATCGATGATTTCACGCATCGGACGGATAACGGCGTCGATCCTCAGCTCGTGCTTTCCTATACAAGCAAGCGGACAGCTATCATCGACATGCTCATGATAGAGGCGGAGCGCTGCGGCTTTGACGGCATCAATGTGGACTTTGAGAAGATAACGGACGAGGGCGGGGAGGATTACATCCAGTTTATCCGCGAGCTGTCGGTGGCATGCCGCCAGAGAGGACTTGTGCTGTCGGTGGATAACTATGTACCGCGCAATTTCAATGCCCACTATGAATGGAAAGAACAGGGAGTCATGGCGGACTATGTGATAATCATGGGCTATGACGAACACTGGGGCGGTTCGGAGGTGGCAGGTTCCGTAGCATCTCTGGGCTATGTGACCGAAGGCATCGAAAAGATGGTGGAGGAGGTACCTGCGGATAAGGTGATAAATGCAGTGCCTTTGTATATGCGGATATGGACGACGGATGGGAACGGTGTAGTGACGAGCAAAGCGGTAGGTACTCAGACAGCTTATGATGTGCTGGCGAAAAACGGTGTGATGCCTGTTTGGGACGAAGTGACGGGACAGAATTATGCGGCATTTGAGACGGCGGACGGGCTTGTTCAGGTATGGCTGGAGGATGAGCAGTCGCTGGCAGCAAAGGTCGGCGTGATGAAACAGCACGGACTGGGCGGCATTGCGGCATGGAAGCTGGGATTTGATGAAAGGCGCAAAAATATCTGGGGCGTCATAAGTGAATTTTTAAATGAATAACGGCGGGAGCGGTTCCATACAATGAAAAAAAGGCTCTGAGGTTTGTATGGGACAGAAGACTTTCCGGGAATTGCTCAGATTACTGACGGCGGTGCTTTTTTTCACCGCCGTTTTTTTGGCAGGGAGACAGGCTGCGGTGCTTGTGGACGGAGATGCAAGGCGTGAGGAGGATGAGGGAGGATATAAGTACTGTGTGGTAATAGACAGCGGGCACGGAGGAAAGGATCCGGGAAAGATAGGTCTAAACGGGGAAAAGGAAAAGGACATCAACCTGGCGATAGCAAGGAAGCTTGCATCTTTGCTGGAACAGGCGGATGTGAAGGCGGTAATGACAAGGACGGGAGATGCAGGGCTGTATGACGAGGACGCATCCCGTAAAAAGGTACAGGACATGAAAAGGCGCATCGAGCTGATGGAGGAGACGGCTCCGGATCTGGTCGTGAGCATCCATCAAAACAGTTATCCGGATCCATCGGTAAAGGGGGCTCAGGTCTTTTATTATACGGGAAGCAGCGAAGGGAGGGCGCTGGCGGAGCGCATACAGAACAGACTATACAGGCTCGACCCGTCGAACCGCCGGGCGGTAAAGGAAAATAACAGTTATTATCTTCTGAAAAAAACGACCTGCCCGATCGTGATAGTGGAATGTGGATTTTTATCGAATCCGAAGGAGGCAGAGGCGCTATCGGACGCTGTGTATCAGGAGAAGGCGGCGTGGCAGATATGTATGGGAATCCTGCAGTATCTGAAGGCGGGAAAATAAAAAAGGACTTTGCTGAACGAAGGAAATAGGAATAAACCGGTCATATCTGGAAAAACTAAGCATGAAGGAAGTCTGAATGTTTAGAAAGGATGATCGGTATGAAAAGACGAAAATCAGGCGGCAGTTATCGTAGGGAAAAGGCTGTCATGGTCGCTTCCACTGTGCTGGTACTGACGGCGATGACAGTAACGGGAGTGTATGTGTACAGCAGCAGACCGGAGGAACCGGAAGGGAATGTAGTCGATTTTTCGGCGCTGGAGCAGGAGACAGAAGAAGTGGCGGAAGCGGAAAACAAATCGGCAAAAAATCTGACGAGCGGGGAGGGGGACAGCGGAGAACTGGATTACGATCCCTATTATGCACAGCAGGATGCTCTTCTGAGCGGACAGGCAGAAGATTCAGGAGAAAAGGAAACAGGAGAAAATGGGGGTACATCAGAGACAGAGAGCACGGATGCGCCCTATAATGTAGGATATGCAGAGTTCGGGACCGGGGCAGACATCGGTGACAGGCAGGAAGGGACAGGACTTGCGGAGGGAGAAGAGGTGCAGGCGGAAGACGCGGTTGCAGACAGCGAAGGCGGAGATGCGCTGGAGGCTGTAGCGGATGTGGATAAGGAAGCGGCAAACCTGCATTTCGGGCAGGACAGCGCCCTGACATGGCCGCTCGTGGGAAATGTTCTTTTAAATTACAGTATGGATAAAACGATTTTTTTCCCGACGTTAAGGCAGTATAAATATAACCCGTCTATTGTGATAAGTGCAACGCAGGGCGCGGATGTGGGCTGTGCGGCGGACGGTATCGTGGAATCCGTTTATCAGGATGCAAAGACGGGGATGACTGTCGTGATGCGGCTCGGCGACGGTTATGAGCTGACTTACGGACAGCTTCAGGAGGTGACCGTGGAGGAAGGGGATTATGTGGAGACCGGGGCATATATCGGAAAGGTGGCGGCTCCCACAAAGTACTACACGGCAGAAGGGACAAATGTATATTTTAAGATGACAAAGGATGGTGAACCGGTCAATCCGATGAACTATCTGGGATAAAAATAAAAAAGAGGACGAATGTCCAAAAAGTGACTCCTTATTTGGGACTCATTTTTTGGACATTTTTGTTATAATGATATGGACGGTTGCTGATAACCGATATTATTCTGACATGACTTATCTTGTAATTCTATTTCTTTTTATCAGATTCTTTTATTTTCCAAAGCAAGATTGCGGGCATGCGGACAGGTTTCGAAGGGATATTTGTGGCGGAACGTCACAAATAGAGCAGGAGGCAGAATGGAGGTTATATAATGAACGAGGCTGAAAGGATCGAGTCTGCCAGACGTTTTCTGGAGGCGAAGATAGAGACGGAATTTTCCTATCCGTTTCAGGTGACCTATGAGGACGGGCATTTTATGTTCACCTTAAAAAACGGGAGGACGGAATGCTGTGCAAAATTAAAGCAGACGCAGGAGCTCATCGAACGGCTCAGCGAAGGGAGTACCGAGGAGCGTCAAAAGGAGCTGGACAGGCTTTACGAGGTGTTGAAGGCGGCGGTCCGGGCGCAGGAGGCAGCCGTCTTTTCAAAGGACAGCGAATTTGAAAAGGTAAAGGACAGGCTGATACTGCGTCCGCTGAATTATTTCTTTTTTAAAGACAGTATCGGGGATGTGCCCCATATACGGATAGGAGACATCGCTCTGGTGCTGTATGCGGTAATGTCGCATGTGGGGGCGGATTATTTTACGGCGAAGATGCACCGGGAGCAGATAGCGCACTGGGGGATACCGGAGGATGAGGTGCTTCAGACAGCGCTTGTCAATACGAGTTTTTTATACCCGCCAAGGCTGTATTCAGTGGAGGATATGCTTGCGTGGGACGGGAAACGTCGTACAGACGGCAGATTTATGGCGGATGGGGAAGCCGGAAAGGTACGACGTGGGATGCGCGGCTACATATTGACGAATACGCTGGAGATAAACGGGGCTGTTGCGATATTTTATCCGGGAGTGGCGCGGCGTATTGCGGAAATAGCGGATGGGGATTTTTATATTGCATTTACGAGCATTCACGAGGCTCAGATACATAGTGCGGGAATGATACCGGCAGATGTAGTGGAGCGGAGCCTGAGGGAGACGAACAGGCATTGTAACCCGGAGGAAGAGGTACTGACAGATCAGGTATACTGTTATCGCGCTGAAAAAGGAAGCTTCGGAGTGATAAGAGGCGGGGAATTTCTGGAGGTAAAAAGAGATGAATAGGAAAAGAGATTTTATCCACTTTTGCAGTGCGGAAGCGGACAGCGCATATGCGGTCGGGATACTGCGAAGGCAGAAAGAGGTGGGGACACTGACGCATCAGGAGGAGCGGATGCTCATTTTTATGGAGCGCAGGATGTCAGAGAGCACGATATATCTTGCCCCGGCGGTGATATATGCGGCGGCGAACCAGAAAAACAGCTGCAGCTGGCTGGAACGCCAGGATGAGGAACGTAAAAAGGAATGGTATCAAAGGGGGGTGCAGTGGATGCGCCGGTACCCGGCATTTTTAGAAAGGTTCGGCTGGAAGGAGCGGTATTTTGCCATTATTGCGGCTGGCATCATCGCCGGGCTGGAAAGTGACGGGGGACAGGAGGACAAGGAGTCTGTCTGTCATTTTGTGCAGGGGAGCTGGGGGCTTTTGTGGAAACGGATGAGGAGATGCGCGCGGCTGACCGTTTGTGAGTGGGAAGAGATGAAAGAGCCCTGGAAGGATTCCAGAAGGATGGACAGCGGGATGTCCGGGGTTTTGCTTTTTATGGCGGGACTGCAGGACAAGGAGTTTGAAGAGCTGGACCGTATGTGGGACAGCATCCTGGGACTGCGGGAATTTTGCGGAGAGTGTCTCCGGGAAAAGCCGTCCCTTCCGGCGAATGGAAAAGAGACATTTTATCCGGATGATGAGAAGCTGAGTTGGCTTCTTTGCAGATTTCGCAATCCCCAGCGTCCGGCGTATATCCATGAAAAAAGGCGATTTTCCAGCGAATGGCTGGACAGTTTGTATGAGGTAATGGAGCTGGCCGGGCTTCCTGCCGGCGCATGTGAGACGGCGAGCCTGTCATGTCAGGAGATAAGCCGCCTTGTAGACATGATGGGGGAGAAACGGACGGAGCGGCAGTATATGACGTTTCTCATACTTTACTGCGTGTCCAGAGAGCTGGCACAGGCGGGACGTGTCGCAGCGGCGGTCATGCAAGATAGACGAACATGAAGATAAAGTGGCAGAGGCTCCCTGCCATCACGAACAGGTGGAATATTTCGTGGGAACCGAAAAATTTATGTCTCGCATTGAAAAAAGGCAGTTTCAGTGCATAGATGATGCCGCCGATAGTATAGATAACTCCGCCGGAAAGAAGCCAGAGAAAGGCAGGAAGAGGAAGCAGGCTCCAGAGCTTCCCGATGACGGACAGGCAGATCCATCCCATGGAGATATAGAGTATGGAGGAGAACCATTTCGGACAGTATATCCAGAACGCTTTGATCAGTATCCCGGTCAGGGCGATGCCCCATACTGCTGCCAAAAGGAGAAATCCGACCGTGCCTTTCAGGGTGATTAGGCAGACGGGAGTATAGGTCCCGGCGATCAGAATGAATATCATCATGTGGTCGAGTTTTTTAAAGGCGCATAGAAGCCTTCCGGAAACATTGACCGAATGATATAGCGTGCTTGCCCCATACAGCAGTATCATGCTGCATATAAAAACGGACATGGCTGCAAGGCTTGTCGCGTCGGAGCGGAGAGCTGAGCGCACAAGCAGGGGGGCTGCGGAAAATAATGCCAGCAGCATAGCGATAAAATGGGTGATAGCACTTCCGGGTTCACGGATTTTCAGAGTCATAACACATACCTTCTTTCGATATGTAGTTTTAAAAACTACATATAACATATGTGTATACTACATAAAAAGCATCAAAAAGTCAACAGGAAAATGAGAGGAATAAGGATAGAATCATTTGAACGTTATTGTTCACGACAGCCTCAAACACTTGCTGTTTGAGGCGTAAGAACGTGATTTAAAGGGAGGCGGATTTCTTTTGCGTAGAAAAAATTTATCATTCAGTCCTCTTCGATGATCTGGATTTCAAGAAAATCAAAATCGATGTGCTCTATAAAAGAATCCTGACGGAAACGGGTTTTGGAATGGCGCTTAAAATCCTGGACATTGGTGTCGAGCCATACAGGCTGTCCCAGATCGAACTGCATACAGACGTTTTCCAGAGCGGCAAATATTTTGTGAGTTCTTGTATCGTCTTTATCATCGCATATTACGGTATCGGCGAGCATCCGGTTGTCTTTGAAAATTTTTGCCCATAAACGAAACATGACTTTCTCCTTTCTTATCGTATGAAAAATACGATGATGTATATTTGTGAAAAATGCGGGAATGCCGGACGGCAACCGTCCCGGCACACATTTTTTCATAAAGTATATCATAAATTTCAAAAGTTGTGCATATACATATTCTTGTGGCGATAGGAGCGGATTTCCTTAAAGTTTTGTGAAATCCGTAAATCCCCTACAGTTCTGTGTTATAATAAAAATGTCAAGGCGGGATGAGGGTATGAAAGGGAGAAGGGCAGAAATTATGGAATTTATGTTGGATGCGGAAAGCCAGATTATGAACTGGCAGGAAGTGATGCTCGTATATAACGCGGCCTTAAAACAGATAAATACAAAACTGGAGATTTTAAACGATGAGTTCCAGCATGTACATCAATATAATCCGATAGAGCATATTAAATCGAGGATAAAGACCCCGGAGAGCATTGTGAAGAAGCTGCGGCGTCACGGCTATGAATCCACGATAGAGAATATGGTGAAATATGTGAACGATATTGCGGGAATCCGCATCATCTGTTCATTTTCTTCCGATATATATCAGATTGCAGAAATGATCCGTCATCAGAATGATATTCATGTGGTAGCGGTAAAGGATTATATCCAAACGCCGAAAGCGAGCGGATATAAAAGCTATCACATGCTTGTGACCGTGCCGGTGTTTTTATCCGATCGGACGAAAGATGTGAAGGTGGAGATTCAGATAAGGACGGTCGCAATGGATTTCTGGGCAAGTCTGGAACATAAGATAAATTATAAATTCGAGGGTAATGCGCCGGAGCATGTGAAGCAGGGGCTGATAGAATGTGCCCACATGGTTTCCGAGCTGGACAGCAGGATGGAAGGGCTGAATGAAGAGATAAAAGCGAGCTCGGCGTTTGACTGAACTTTGTTATGGAAGCGTGACCATTCAGGCATGTCTATTCACGAAATGCCTCTTCGGGGTTTTGACTGCCGTACCGTTACCGTATAAATGTTAAAATTTTCTGAATCCCCTTTTCAAGCCCTGCTTTTTACGCTATAATGGACGCGGACTATCGGTCAGTACGGATAAAAGTGCGCGTTTACGCGTGCTGATGTGATTAACATATAGCAGAAGTGGGAATGATTGAAACGCGGGCGCGTTTTGAAAGGGACGAAAAGGAGATTGAGCATGCAGTATACAGATATCGGTATCGATTTGGGAACAGCCAGTATTTTGGTATATATCAGGGGCAAGGGCGTTGTTTTAAAGGAGCCTTCTGTCGTGGCGTTTGACAGGGATACCAATAAGATCAAGGCAATCGGCGAGGATGCGCGCCTGATGCTGGGACGTACTCCCGGCAATATCGTGGCGGTACGCCCGCTGCGCCAGGGCGTCATTTCGGATTATACCGTGACTGAGAAGATGATGAAATATTTTATTCAGAAGGCTCTCGGCAGAAAGACTTTCCGCCGTCCCCGCATCGCGGTATGCGTACCGAGCGGCGTGACAGAAGTAGAGAAGAAGGCGGTAGAGGATGCCACATATCAGGCGGGCGCCCGTGAAGTATCTATTATCGAGGAGCCCATTGCGGCTGCGATCGGTGCAGGCATCGATATCTCCAGACCCTGCGGCAATATGATAGTGGATATTGGCGGCGGTACCTCGGATATTGCAGTCATTTCTCTGGGAGGCACAGTTGTGAGCGCTTCCATTAAGATTGCGGGAGATGATTTTGACGAAGCGATAGTACGTTATATGAGAAAGAAGCACAATCTTCTCATCGGTGAGCGTACTGCAGAGGATATCAAGATAAAGATAGGTTCGGCTTACAAGCGGCCTGAACCGGATTACATGGATGTACGCGGACGGAACCTTGTGACGGGCCTGCCCAAGACGATAACAGTTTCTTCCGAAGAGACGGAGGAGGCGCTCAAGGAATCCACGATGCAGATAGTGGAGGCTATCCACGGCGTTCTGGAGAAGACTCCGCCGGAGCTGGCTGCGGATATTGCGGACAGAGGCATCGTGCTGACCGGCGGCGGAAGCCTGCTGCGCGGCCTTGAAGAGCTTATCGTGGAACACACCGGAATCAATACGATGACGGCGGAGGATCCGATGACGGCAGTTGCAGTCGGGACCGGAAAATATGTGGAATTTTTGGGCGGTTACCGGGATTAAGGATTTCGGGATGAGCCGGATTTTATAAAAAGCGATTGGATGCGGAAGGCTGCACAGGCCGGAGAGCCAGCGCGCGCCTGCGATATTTTGTGGACAGTTCAGGCTGTCGGCAGAATGTAGGGTTGTGCGGGGCTGTTCCGGCCGGATGTACCTTCTTTTTTTTATACGCATTCGCGCGAAAGGAAGACATCGCCTGACTGCAGCGTTCGCGTCACACGCGAATGTGCGCTCGGTGCGGATGTGCGTCAGGACTCCTGTTTTTTTATGTATAACGACAAAAGCGGATGATATTTTCCCGGATACTGTTTGAGGAAAGTAAGAATGCGAGGGATATTTTGGAGCAGGTAAAAGGATTTGTTTCCCATATCATTTACCGGAATACGGGAAACGGATATACGGTATTTGTATTAAACGCCGGAGAGGAAGTAACATGCGTCGGGACGTTTCAGGCGCTGGATGAAGGGGAGCTTCTGGAGCTGGACGGAGAGTATATAGAGCATGCGGTCTACGGAAGCCAGTTTAAGGTGTCGGGATTTCGGGTCGCATCGCCGGAGGATGCAGCCGGGATGGAGCGGTATCTCGGGTCGGGCGCGGTCAAGGGAGTCGGGGCATCTCTGGCAGCGCGCATCGTAAAGCGCTTTGGAGCGGACACATTCCGTATCATCGAGGAAGAGCCGGAGCGGCTGGCAGAGATAAAGGGGATCAGCGAAAGAAAGGCAATGGACATCGCAGCGCAGATGGAACAGAAGCGCGATATGCGGGAAGCGATGGTCTATCTGCAGAAATATGGCATTTCCAATACGCTTGCGGTGAAGATATACGAGACTTACGGCAGCAGGCTTTACAGCGTTCTGGAAGAAAATCCGTACCAGCTGGCAGATGATATCGACGGCATAGGATTTCGCAAGGCAGACGAGCTTGCGGCACGAATCGGCATTCATACGGATTCGGATTTCCGAATCCGCAGCGGTATTCTCTACACACTGCTTCAGGCGTCGGGAGAGGGACATGTATATCTCCCCGGAAGCCTTCTGGTACGGCGTGCGTCGGCACTTTTGGGATTGCCTGAGGATGCGGTCAGCGATCAGCTGCCCAATCTTTCGATGGATAAAAAGCTGGTCATCAAAAAAGCTGGTGACGACACGATATGTTATGCTTCATCCTATTATTATGCAGAGCTTTCCTGTGCCCGGATGCTCATGGAACTGAATCAGAGCATGCTGCCGGACGGGGAACTTCTGCCGGGAGAGGAAGATCGTATCTATCGGAGGATAGAAAAGATACAGGAGAAGGAAGGGCTGATGCTGGACGGTCTGCAGAAGCAGGCAGTATTGGAGAGCGTTAAAAACAGCATCCTCATTTTGACAGGAGGACCGGGAACGGGAAAAACGACAACGATCAATACTATCATCCGGTATTTTGAAGCGGAAGGACTGGACCTGTTTCTGGCGGCACCGACAGGGCGCGCGGCAAAACGGATGACAGAGGCGACCGGGTATGAGGCGAGGACGATACACCGGATGCTGGAGCTTTCAGGGGCGATGCCGGAGGAAGGCAGGCGTGCGAGCTTTGAGCGCAACGAAGAAAACCCGTTGGAAGCGGATGTGATAATCGTGGATGAGATGTCTATGGTAGATATTCATCTGTTTAATTCCCTTCTGAAAGCGGTAAGCCCCGGGACACGTCTGATATTTGTAGGGGACGTAAATCAGCTTCCGAGCGTCGGACCGGGACAGGTCCTGTCTGACCTTATCAAAAGCGAAGCCTTTCCGGTAGTGCGGCTTCAGAAGATATTCCGGCAGGCACAGGAAAGCGATATCGTGGTAAACGCCCATAAGATAAACCGCGGCGAGCAGATAGAGCTGGGCGGCAAAAGCAGGGATTTCTTTTTCTTGGAAAGGAGCAGCGTTCCGGTAATGTATAAGCATATGGTGCAGCTGATATCCCAGATGCTGCCGCCCTATGTAAAGGCGAGACCTTATGATATCCAGGTATTGACCCCGATGCGGAAAGGAAGTCTTGGCGCGGAGACGCTGAACGGTATTTTACAGAGCTGCCTGAATGCACCGGATGCTTCCAAAAAGGAAGTTCATCTCGGGAATACCCTGTTTCGAGAAGGGGACAAGGTCATGCAGACAAAAAATAATTATCAGCTGGAATGGGAGATAGTGAGCCGGTATGGGATTCCGATAGATAAGGGGGTTGGTATTTTTAACGGAGATATGGGTGTCATACGGGAAATCAATGATGCCGTTCAGACGGTGCTTGTGGAGTTTGAGGAACAGCGCCGTGTGACCTATAGCTTTTCCCAGATGGAGGAGGTAGAGCTGGCGTATGCCATCACCATCCATAAATCTCAAGGGAGCGAATATCCGGCGGTTGTCATGCCGCTTCTTGGCGGTCCCAGGATGCTGTTTAACAGAAACCTGCTTTATACGGGAGTGACGCGGGCAAAAGACTGCGTTACAATTTTGGGGAGCAGCAGGATAGTTGAGGAGATGATTGCAAACGAAAGCGAATCCAAGCGCTTTACGAGCCTTGATACCCGGATAAGGGAGCTGAAAGGAGAAGGGTGCTCAGTTTAAAAGATTTGATATTTCCGAGGAGATGTCCGGTCTGCGACAGACCGGTAAAGCCGGCGGGGGGATTGATATGTACGGAATGCAGAGGCAGGCTTTCGTATGTATCGCAGCCTGTCTGCTTAAAGTGCGGAAAGCAGCTTAAGGATACGACGCAGGAATATTGCTTTGACTGCGCGCATAAAAAGCATGAGTATGATAAAGGCATCAGCCTGTATCATTATCATAGTATCAGGAGCTGTGTGTATCGTTTTAAATACGCGGGCAGACAGGAATACGGGGATTTTCTTGGGCGCGATATGGCGCTGCGGCTGGGGAGGCAGATACTTTTATGGAGACCGGATGCGCTGATACCGGTACCCCTGCACAAAAAGCGTCTTTATAAAAGAGGTTATAATCAGGCGCAGCTTCTGGCGGAACAGATAGGAGAGCTGCTTCATATTCCTGTTTTGGAAGAATGGATAGTCAGAGAGAAAAATACGGCTCCATTGAAGCTTCTGGATGGGCGTCAGCGCCAAAATAATTTGAAAAAAGCTTTTAAAATAGTGCAGGATGATGTAAAATTAAAGACGATTGTAATCATAGACGATATATACACGACCGGGAGTACGATTGATGAGATGGCGCGGGAGTGCAGGAGCCGCGGGACAGAGCGGATCTATTTTGCGGCGCTGTCTATCGGCGACGGACAGGAGGTCAGATGATAAATCAGGAAAAGGTCCTCAGGATGACGAAGATGGCATCCTATGAAGCAAAGACAGGCAAAAAGGATAAGGCAGCAGCGTCATATTTCAGGGGCGATTATATCGGGATGCAGATGATACTCTCCCTTGTAATTGTCACGGTTGTTTTTCTGGCGGGACTTGGGGCTTATGTGATATTCAATTTCACAGAAGTGATGGAAAATATCTATTCTATAGATATGGTTGCAACCGCAAAGCATATCATTCTTTTATATGCGGTTGTGGCAGGCATTTATCTGGCTGTGACCTACGCGGTATATGCGGTGCGCTATGCAAAGGCGAAGAAGCGTCTGAATCTGTATCTGGAGTATCTGGACTGTCTGGAAGAGGGAACAGACGCTATAGAGAGGGGTTAAGGGATGACAGAACTGCTTGTGATAAGGGAATACATAAAAAATTATTATGCAAAATATGAGGAATACATCGTTCCGGTGCTGAAATTTCTTCTGGCTGCGGTGCTGTTTGTGACGATAAACAGCCGGATGGGATATATGGAAAAAATCGACAATCTGGTAATCGTGCTCGTGGCGGCGCTGCTCTGTTCCTTTCTCCCGCTGGGGATGACGATGTTTTTATGCGCGGCATTTTTGCTGATGCATACGTATGCGCTGTCGGTGGAATGTGTGGTCGTGCTGCTTTTGGCATTTCTGGTGGTGGGTGCTCTGTATCTTCGCTTTTCTTCGGGAAATCATCTGTTTTTCCTGCTGACGCCGTTGTTGTTCGTATGGAAGATACCGTATGTGATGCCTATAGCGGCGGGGCTGTTTGGTACGCCGGTGTCAGCTGTGGCGGTAGCGGGCGGCGTTATCATTTACTATGTGCTGGCCTATATTTCCGGAAATGCGGTAGCGTTCGGCAGCGGCGGAGGCAGCGATTCTATCCTGCAGCGTTTCAGCGATGTGGGGACAGGAGTGGTCGGCAACAGGGAGATGCTGATCGTGGCGGTGGCGTTCGCGGTGACGGCGCTTCTGGTATACGGAATACGGCGGATGAGCATCAATTATTCGCGGGCTGTGGCGGCACTTGTGGGAACGCTGGCGGACATCGTCATCCTGTTGGTAGGGGACCTGATGTACGACGCGAACTTCTCGATAGCGGCAGTGATATTCGGGAGCGCAGCGGGCGCGGCGATAGCGCTGGTTATCCAGTTTTTCCATTTTAATCTGGATTATGCGAGAACGGAAAAGGTACAGTTTGAAGACGACGAATATTATTATTATGTGAAGGCAGTCCCCAAGATGACGGTGGCGGCGCCTGAGAAGCGGGTAAAGCGTATCACGACGCAGCGCGTCAGCCAGAACGTCCGGCACAGCCATAATAAGGGGAAGAACAGAAAATAGTATTATGCTGCGGAGTGGAAAAATATGGAACAGATCAGGGAGTTTGCGGACAGATATCTGACGCAGGTACAATTTATCAGACCGATGGACATCGTGGAAATAATCCTTATTTCCCTGATGGTCTATTATGTGATGGTCTTTATCAAAAATACGAGGGCATGGCTGCTGCTAAAGGGCGTGTTTGTTATCCTCGTTTTTCTGGTCATCGCAAAGATCCTGAAAATGGATACGATACTTTGGATCGCCAAGACGGTCTTCCAGTTTGCGGCTATCGCGCTGATAATCGTGCTGCAGCCGGAGCTGAGAAAGGCGCTGGAGCAGCTGGGACAGAAGGATATCCTGCGGTCGGTGCTTCCGTTTGAGACGTCAAAGGCGGCAGAGGACGGGCTGTTTTCGGACCGTACGATACGCGAGATAGTCAAGGGCTGTACGGAGATGGCAAAGGTCAAAACGGGAGCGCTGATAGTGGTCGGACAGAAAGATTCGCTTTCGGAATACGAGCGGACGGGCATTGAAGTGGACGGTATCGTGACGAGCCAGCTTTTGATAAATATTTTTGAAAAAAATACGCCGCTTCATGATGGGGCTATCGTCGTAAAAGGAGACCGCGTGACGTATGCGACCTGTTATCTTCCATTGTCGGATAATATGCATCTGAGTAAGGATCTGGGAACACGGCACCGTGCCGGGGTCGGTATCTCGGAGGTTTCGGATTCCATGACAGTCATTGTTTCAGAGGAAAACGGCAAGATCAGCGTGGCCTATAAGGGAAGCCTGAGCAGGGGATTAAGTCCGCAGGAGCTGGAGGAGAAACTGAAATCCATCCAGAACAAGACGGCGGAGGAAAAGGAGCATAAGCGCTGGAAGGGGTGGTTCCGCAATGAAAAAAATGAAAGATAGGCTGATGCACAATCTCGGCTTAAAGATAATGGCCGTCCTGTTTTCGATTGTGCTGTGGATGGTCGCAGTGGATATCAACGATCCGGTCAGCGATAAATATATCAATAACGTTCCGGTCCAGCTTGTCAATACAGGCATCCTTGTTTCGCAGGACAAGACGTATAAGGTGCTGGACAATACGGATACGGTGCGGGTCATCGTGCGAGCGCCTAAATCGGTGCTGTCGGAGATAGACGGGCAGAGCGTTTCCGCCAAGGCGGATATGTCTCAGATCACGCCGGAAAATCAGGTGCCGATCGTGGCGGCATTAAACAGCAATCTGGATGTGGAGCGGATACGGACGGATAAGCAGTTTGTAGAGCTTCAGGTGGAAAATAAAAAGACGCGTCAGCTGGCTATAGAGGTGGAGAAGACCGGAAAACTCCCAGAGGGTTATATGACCGGAAGAGTGGATACAGAGACGAATACGATGAGTATCACCGGACCGGAATCATCGGTCAGCCTGGTAAAGCGGGCTGTAGTGGATGTATCGCTGGATGATGTGACATCTAATGTGGAAATAGAAGCTGCCATCAGACTTCTGGACGAGGAAGGCAATGAAGTGGTCAGCTCTGATATACGCAAGAGTATCGAGAGTGTGAAGGTAACTGTTCCGATATTGGAAACAAAAAAAGTCGCGGTAAAAGTGGCGAGCTCGGGGACTCCGGCAGACGGCTATGCGCTGACGGGGAACGTGACCTCTGATCCGGCTGCGGTGACAGTAGCGGGAAGGACGGCAGCCCTGGAACAGATTGAAGTGATAGAGATACCGGATACAGAGCTGGATGTGACTGATGCAAAGGAATCTGTTGTCAAAACAGTGGATATCAGGGATTATCTTCCGACGGGCGTGTCTCTGGCGGAGAGTTCGTTTGACGGAATGGTAAAGGTCACGGCAGAGGTTGCTGCTATCAGGAGAAAAACGATACCTATGGACAGCGGAAACATACAGCTTCTGAACGTACCGGACGGCTGGGTGGCGGAAGCTGTGGAAGGGCAGAGACTTTTGCTCGTAGTGCGTGGATTGCAGGAAAATCTGAATGCGGTGGATGCGGCATCGGTAACGCCCCATGTGGATATGGCGGCGCTGGCGGATGCGGACGGGAATTTCACGGCCGGAGAGTATGGCGTTACGGTGAAATTCGTTTTGCCGGGAACAGTACAGCAGGTAGAGGATGTGACGTTAAAAGTACGTCTGACGCACACCGTAGAGGTTTCTGCGGAGGCAGGAGCGGGGATGAACGAACAGTAGGAACAGCATAACGCGATCCATATACAGTAAACGGCATAAAACCAGAGGAGGATATGAAAAAATGGCAAGGATGTTTGGAACCGATGGTGTCAGGGGAGTAGCTAATGAAGAACTCACGCCGCTTTTGGCAATGCAGCTCGGGCAGGCGGGTGCCTATGTACTGACGAGGGAAAATAAGCATAAGCCAACTATTATGGTAGGCTGTGATACCCGTATTTCAGGGGATATGCTGGCAAATGCGCTGATGGCAGGTATTTGCAGCGTGGGAGCGAATGCGGTTTATGTAGGAGTGATTCCAACGCCGGCCATTGCTTATCTTACCAAAAAATACAAGGTGGAAGCCGGAGTCGTGATATCAGCATCTCACAATCCGATGGAATTTAACGGTATCAAATTTTTTGACGGGAATGGCTATAAGCTTCCTGATGCGCTGGAGGATGAGATAGAGGCGTTAATCAGGAACGGTCTGCAGGGAATCGAATTTCCGAGCGGTTCCGGAGTCGGCAGGATAAAATACCGCAGGGATGCGCGGGAAGAATATATCAACCATGCGGTGAGCGCTGTGCCGGTGGACTTAAGCAATCTGAAAGTGGTAGTCGACTGTGCGGAAGGAGCCTCTAACTATACGTCCGTTGAAGCACTCCGTCAGCTGGGTGCACATGTGGTGCCTATCCATAACCTTCCGGATGGTACAAATATCAATGCGAACTGCGGATCTACCCATATGCAGGAGCTTCAGGCGAGAGTCGTTTTTGAAAAGGCGGATGTAGGGCTTGCGTTCGACGGGGACGCAGACAGGCTGCTGGCGGTGGATGAGCTTGGAAATGTAGTAGACGGCGACCAGATAATGGCGATTGTAGGCGCTCATATGCGCAATATGGGGAAGCTCAAGCAGAACACGCTGGTGGTTACGGTAATGAGTAATCTCGGTCTTTTCCTGTTCGGGGACAGGGAAAAGATACATATAGAAAAGACAAAGGTAGGCGACCGCTATGTGCTGGAGCGCATGCGGGAGATAGGGGCAAACCTGGGGGGAGAGCAGTCGGGACATATCATCTTCCTTGATGAAAACACGACGGGAGACGGGCTTTTATCCGCGCTTCATCTTTTGGAGGTCATGGTTGTGACCGGAAAACCTCTATCGGAGCTTTCCAAGGTGATGACGGTGATGCCTCAGGCGCTTGTAAACGTCAAGGTTCCTAACCACAGGAAAGAGCATTTTATGGAATATCCCGAGATAGCGGAGGCAATAGAAGAGCTGGAGAAGGAGTTTGCAGGCGAGGGACGGGTACTCATCCGTCCGTCAGGAACGGAGCCGAAGGTGCGTGTTATGATAGAAGGAAAAGACAAGGCGAAAATCGATGCGGAGGCACATCGCATCGCAGATCTTATCCAGCAGCTCATGCTGTAGCAGACAGACAATGTTACTGCTTGCCGGCAAGCAGTAACATTTGCGGCTGGTGTAAACAGCAAGCAAACACTTGCCATATTTAGAGGGCAATGATATGATAGGTATATAAAAATGCGGCGGTTTTATAAGGACAGCTTTTGCTGCTGTTTACCGGAAAGCAGGTAAGCAGTAACCGGACCTCCGCAAAACCCCGTGTCGGGAGGAAAGGGGAACATAGAGATGGTACGCCATAAGGTAGTTATCAAGAACCCCACAGGGCTTCATTTGAGACCTGCAGGGATTTTATGTAAGGAAGCGATGCAGTACAAATCGCTCATCACATTTACATTTCGTGAAAATACCGCGAATGCAAAAAGTGTGCTGAGCGTGCTCGGAGCATGTGTGAAATGCGGCGATGAGATTGAGCTGGCATGTGACGGGCCGGATGAACAGGAAGCTTTGGATTCGCTTGTGAATGCGATAGAGGGCGGGCTTGGTGAATAAGCCCGTTTGAAAAGGGTGACTGCTAAGGGTGTGCGCAAGGCGCACGCCCTTTTCTCAGCTTTGAAAATGGAGGATTTTATAATGGAAAAACCGGCAGCAGCGGGAGGAAGACCCGTACGCGATACAAAAATTTATTACGGACACCAATATCTGGATAAAGCGGACTATCAGGCCGTACTGGATGTCTTAAAGAGCGATTATCTGACCTGCGGTCCCAAGATAGACGAGCTGGAGGAGCGGCTTTGCAGTATTACCGGTGCGAAGTATGCGGTGGCGGTCAGCAACGGCACGGCGGCGCTGCATGTGGCATGTATGGCGGCAGGTGTCGGAGAGGGAGACGAGGTTATCACTACTCCCATCACTTTTGCAGCATCCGCAAACTGCGCGTTTTACTGCGGCGCGACACCCGTATTTGCAGATATCGATGAGAAGACATGGAATATCGACCCTGAGAGCGTCCGCGCTCATATAACGGAGCGGACAAAGGCGGTCGTGGCGGTAGATTTTACAGGACAGTCTACAAAGCTTGACGAATTAAAGGAAATCTGCCGGGAACATCATCTGGTGCTCATTACGGACGGGGCACATTCCATCGGCACAAAATATAAGGGACAGCCGACAGGTTCTATTGCAGATATGACGACATTCAGTTTTCATCCGGTCAAGACGGTGACGGCGGGAGAGGGCGGAGCTATCACGACCAACGACCCTGAGCTGTACCGCAGGCTCGTTCTGTACAAGGCACACGGTATCACGAGAGATGCGGCGCAGATGAGCCGGGAACCGGAAGGCCCCTGGTATTATGAGCAGGTGGAGCTTGGTTATAATTACCGGATGACGGATATCCAGGCGGGGCTGCTGTTGAGTCAGCTGGACAAGCTGGAAGCTTTTTCAAAAAGAAGAAAAGAGATAGTTGCACGCTACAATGAGGCATTTTCCAAACTGGAACAGGTGACCGTACAGGAGGAGATACCGGAATCCGATACAACCCGCCATTTATATATCCTGCGTCTGAATACAGAGAAGCTTTTGATAAACAGACGGGAATTTTTTGATGCGATGGGTGCAGAAAATATCGTGTGCAACGTGCATTATATCCCGGTCTATTATTTTCCGTATTATCAGAAGCTGGGTTACAGAAAAGGAATTTGCCCGAAAGCGGAAGCACTTTATGAAGAGATATTGACATTGCCGCTTCATTACGGCATGACCGATCGGGATGTGGAAGATGTCATCTGTGCGGTGGAAAAAATTGCGTCCTACTATGCGAAGTGAGGAAATTAAAATGGATGAACGGGCGTATCAGACTCCCTATTTTGTGATAGATGAGGCAGAGCTTTCGCGGTATTTTCAGATGCTGACGGATTCTCTCGAAAAGAACTGGAACAATTTTAAAATCGGCTATTCCTTTAAGACCAATTCTCTGCCGTGGCTCGTCAGTTTTTTAAAGGCAAAAGGAGTGATGGCGGAAGTCGTTTCGGACGACGAATATGCCCTTGCCAAAAAGCTGGGATTTGAGGATTGGGAAGTGGTGTACAACGGTCCGGTCAAAAAGCGGGATTCGTTTGAAAGGGTACTGCTTGCTGGCGGCATTGTAAATATGGATGGACGAAGTGAGCTTGACTGGCTGGAAGAGCTGGCGGCAGGGTATCCCGAAAGACGGTTTCAGGTTGGAATCCGCGTTAATTTTGATCTGGAGAAGCTGTGTCCCGGAGAGACTACGATGGGCGAAGCGGGCGGAAGATTCGGTTTTGGCTATGAAAACGGCATATTTGCGAAGGTTGTGGAGCGGGTCCGTAAAATTCCGAATGTGGATATCGCAGGACTGCATCTGCATTCGAGCAGTAAGTCCCGCAGCGTAAAGATATTTGAATCCATTGCGGAAATGGCGTGTCGCTTAAAAAGAGAATTCGGCTTCGAGCTGTCCTATGTGGATATGGGCGGCGGATATTGCGGAGGCTTAAAGGGCAGGCCGGAATATCCTGATTATTTCCCTGCGGTCTCAAGGATACTGCAGACGGAATTTTCGCCGGAAAAGACATGTCTTATTGTGGAACCGGGGATTTCGCTGCTTTCGAGCTCGACGACATTTGTGACCGGCGTGGTGGATGTGCGGGATATCGGTTCGGAGAGGTATCTTATCACGGACGGAAGCCGCTTTAATATTGACCCGACGATGATAAAGAAAAGCCACCTGTTCCATTTGGATCTTGCAGGCGGACAGGAACGTAAAAGGATGCCGCATCAGTGCGTGTCAGGCTATTCCTGTATGGAGGTTGACCGTATTTTTGAATATATGGACGGCCCGGAATTAAGAGAGGGAGACCGCATCATATATGAAAATGTAGGCGGTTATACGATGAGCTTGAATCCGCTGTTCATCCAGTATTTTCCGGATGTGTATGTGCGCAGGGACGGAGAACTCAGGCTTGTGCGCCGCAGATGGACGCCGGAGCAGTATGTGCAGAACAGCGTGCTTTACGGAGAGGAAGAAGATTGAAAATAAGCCCGATGGCTTATTTTCAATCAACAGTTTTGTGCCGGAGCGTCACAAAACTGTGTGAATCGCAGACGAGAAAACACATATGTGTTTTCTCGCCGCGGCCGAAGCTAAAGCGCTCCGGCATGGAGGTAAACATGAATATCCTGATTTTAAGCTGCGGAACGCGGAATAAGCTGGTGCGTTTCTTTAAAGAGACTTTTCATGAAAAAGCCGGAAAGGTAGTTGTGACGGACTGCAGCCCGTGGGCGCCGGCGCTGTACGAGGCAGATGCCTTTTATCTCGTGCCGTCCATGAAAGAGCCAGGCTATCTGGAGGAGATAGAGCGGATATGCCGTAAGGAGGATATTGACGCGCTGCTGCCGCTTTTTGAGGACGAGCTGGATCTTCTGGCTTTAAACAGAAAGCGCTTTGAAGAGCAGGGAATCCGGGCTATCGTTTCGGATGCGGAGAGCGTAGCGCTGTGTCGTGATAAATACCGCTTTTTTAAACATCTGGAACAAAACGGGATTCCGGCAATGTTTACCTGTGACAGTCTGGAATCGTTCGACCGGGCGCGCGCGGAAGGAAAGATAGACTTTCCGGTATTTGTAAAGCCCGTGTGTGGCTGCGGGAGCGTGGGAATCAGCCGTGTGGACTGCAGGGAGCTTCTGGAGGTTTTGTGCCGTTACAGCGAGGAGGAGCTGCTGATACAGCAGTATGCGGATGGAGAGGAATTCGGTGCGGATATTTATGTGGATATGATATCCGGAAAAGCTGCGTCGATTTTTGTAAAAAAGAAGGTAAGGATGCGCGCCGGGGAAACTGAAAAATCGGTTTCCGTAAAAGATGAGGCGTTGTTTGAGCTGATAAGGCACACCGTTTCGACCTTAAAGCTTGCCGGTCCTATTGACATGGATATTTTCAGGGTGGACGGAAATTATTATATCTCTGAGATAAATCCCCGCTTTGGAGGCGGATATCCCCATGCATGGCATGCCGGTATAAAGTTCCCGGAGCTGATAGCAGAAAATCTTTCAGGACAGGCGAATGAAGAAAAGATAGGGGCATATGAAGAAGGACTCTGCATGATGAAGTTTTCAGATGAAGTCGTGCGCAGGGTGTGAAGCCGGGAAAAGTAACGTATAAAATTCCTTCGTTTACAGATACTATTTCCAGAAATGGAAAGTACAGTAGACGGAGGAATTTTTTATATGAAAGCAACAGGAATCGTCCGAAGGATAGATGACCTTGGAAGGATAGTGATACCGAAGGAAATCCGGCGTACCCTGCGGATACGGGAGGCCGATCCTCTGGAAATATTCACGGGATGTGATGGAGAGGTTATTTTAAAAAAATATTCGCCAATCGGAGAGATGAGTGCGTTTGCAAAGCAGTATGCGGAAAGTCTGGCACAGGTGTCAGGGTACACAGCGCTGATAGCGGATCGCGACCAGATCATCGCTGCGGCGGGAAGGGACAGAGGAGCGTCAGGAAAGGCGCTCGGTAGGGAAATGGAGGAACTGCTGGAAAAACGGGAAATCCTCATGGCGCTCAGAGGCGATAAAAATTTTGTGGAGCCGGCGGTGGCGGGGACGGAGGAATGCGTATCGGAAGCCGTGTGTCCCATCATCTGCGAAGGGGATGTGATAGGCGCGGTCATCCTTTTGGGAAATGACAAAAAGATGGGGATGGGAGAAGTGGAGCGCAAGCTGATACAGTCCGCAGCCGGATTTCTGGGGAGACAGATGGAGCAGTAAAAAAGCGCCATGCCGCAGGAGAGGATTCCTGGGACATGGCGCTTGTTTATTCGATAGGAAAGTTTCTTTCCTATCGAATAAACAACACGATTATGCGTACGCGCGCGCGGTGAAATTGTCGCTGACGCGACCGCGCTAGACGAGGAGTGTGCGCCATGGCGCACACTTTTTACGAGACCGTTTCAAGTTTTGTGTAAATTCAAAAAACTGATATAAGATATGTCATTAGTTACATTGGGCAGAGCAGATTTTAGAGGTTCTGCCCTTGCTTGTATTATAATGCAGTTTCCAGACATGTCAAGCAGGGCTGGCTGGGCCAGCCCTGAAAGACCAGAAACAGCTTATAATCCGGATAATCGTTCTTCAAAAAATATTTCCAGCTGCGAATGGATCTGTCCCCAATCCTGTCGATGTCCAGTCCATTTTTTCGTGATATCCACCATGGCCAGATACAGCATTTTCAGGAGACTCTCATCCGAAGGGAATACCGTCTTAGATTTTGTGACCTTCCTCAGCTGCCGGTTAAATCCCTCGATGGTATTCGTGGTATAGATTAAGCGGCGAACCGCTTCCGGATACTTGAAATACGTTGAAAGATTCGCCCAGTTGTCTTTCCATGATTTTGCGATTTTGGGATATTTCCCGCTCCATTTCTCATCAAAGCCATCCAGTTCAGCCCGTGCGATTTCTTCCGTTGGGGCTGCATATACACGTTTCAGATCAGCCATCAGCGGCTTGAGTTCCTTGTAAGAAACGAACTTTGTCGTATTCCGGATTTGATGAATGATACACTGTTGGATCTCCGTATCCGGGAAAACGGCTTCAATCGCCTGGGGAAAGCCTGTCAGGCCGTCTACGCATGCGATCAGGATATCTTCTACGCCACGGTTCTTCAGTCCGTTCAAAATGGAAAGCCAGAACTTTGCACTCTCATTTTGCCCTACATACATGCCGAGCACGTCTTTATGCCCTTCCATATCGATTCCGATAGCGATATAAACCGCACGTTTTACAATCCTGCCTTCATTACGGACATGGTAATGGATGGCGTCCATGAAAACGACCGCATAGATTTCCTCCAAAGGCCGTTCCTGCCATTCTTTTACGATGGGCAGGATTTTATCCGTGATCCTGCTGATGGTGCTGTCAGAAATCTCGATGTCATAGAGTTCCCGCATATGGCTTTCGATATCATTCGTGGTCATTCCTTTGGCATACATGGAGATGATCTTTTCTTCCATGTCCTGAGTGACCGTATTCTGATACTTTTTGACGATCT